>JAEEGK010000666.1_pt1 | contig 85712 bp, 61 predicted proteins | sample 8958771 | NCBI WGS metagenome assembly JAEEGK01 (sample SAMN16246547, study PRJNA631951) | gut metagenome | biome: gut microbiome; feature: rumen; material: SC-attached | host: Bos | place: Iran: Karaj | collected 2018-10
TCTCTTCAACAAAACTATATTCAAAAATGACAAAGAACGTTTTGGCTTTAACGAGCCAACTTTGTTTGATAATTTTGATTAATAACACGTCCCAATTTTAACGGGACACTAGTGGGTTTAAGGTTTAAGGTTTAGAGTTTAAGGTTTAAGGGAGTAAGGGGGTAAGGAGTTATGGGTTGAGGGGGTTAGGCGGGTAAGTGGTTACGGCGGAGCGAAACCGTCTTTCTGTTGATAATCGCAATAATCGTCTGAAGGATGATTTTGACGTCCGTCCAGAATGACTGTTCGTCGATGTATTTCAAGTTCAGATTCAGTTTGTCGGGCATGATGTCCTCGATGTACGTTCTTTCGGGATCGGAAGAGGCTGCCAGTATCTCGTTCTCGTTGACGTAGCGGATGGAGGCGTAGTCGGTGAGGCCGGGACGCACGCTGAGCACGCGCATCTGCTCGGGGGTGTACATGTCGACGTATTTGCGGACTTCGGGGCGCGGTCCCACGATGCTCATCTCCCCTTTGAGGATGTTGAAGAACTGCGGGACCTCGTCGATCTTGAACCTACGCAGGAATGCGCCCACACGGGTGATGCGCGCGTCGTGGGTGCCTACGGTGATCAGACTGCCTTGGTCGGCATCCACACACATGGTCCGGAACTTGTAGAGCTCGAAGTCCACGTTGTTGCGTCCCACGCGACTCTGCTTGTAGAGGACGCGCCCTTTCGTGTCCAGCGCAATCAGCATGCCGATAATCAGGTAGAACGGCATGCCGAGGACCAGCACGATAAAAGACAGCAAAATGTCGATAATCCGTTTCATCGGTGACTTTCTGAATCAGTGATACTTCCAATAATCATCCATGCTGTTGCCCCAATAGTCGGTCGGGTTGTTCTCATAACGATCCCATTGGGTCTCCATTTTGCGTACCAGCTTCATTTTCCAGTTGGGATCGCTAATCTCACCGTAAAGTGTGGAGTGCAGCAACTCGTAGTCCTTGCCGGTGAGCACGGGATCGTAGAAGACGAACTTCACGTCGGACTGGTTGTTGAGGTAGTAGTACTGCCAGATTTGGTAAGGCAGGGTCACGGGGTCGGACGGCACATCTTTGACGTCGTTGGGCTTGCCGTACTGGAGATAGACGCGGCCGCGGTCGGTGAGGTAGCCTTTGACTTGTACGCTCCCGAACATCCGCTCGACATCGTCCACCTGCTTCTTGTAGGCCAACCAAGCTCCCTCGGGGTTGGTGGGACTGCGGCGGAGCCAGAAGTTGTAGAAGAAACGCTGCAGCTGTTCCGTGGGAACATATTTTATCCTTTCGTCATAGAATTGGCGTTCCGACAGGCTGCTGATGGGGTACAGACACCGCACATGGTCGATTAATTCTTTACGGTTAGTGTCTCTTTCCGCAAAGGTGCCTTGCACGTTTGTCTGGGTGTAATCGTCAAGGTCCAGTTGCACCGACGGGTTGCTTTTCTGGAAGAAGACCTTGTCCACAAGAAAGACGCTGTCGCGGTCGTCGGAGAGCTCTATCACGGCAAAATAGTTGCCGGAAGGCAGTTTGAAGACGTTGAATTCGTTGAACACCAGCACCACGTCTTTGGGTTGGCAGGGAATGGTGAGGATGTTGTTGGTGTTGGCGGCGAGATGGGATTCGGCCTGCTCGATGAAGCATCGGGCCTTGAACGGTTTGTCGCCGAGAATTTTCTGGGTGTTATAGATTTCGATGGCGAAGGGCAGCGTGTATTGCGACTCCGGCACGAAGTTCGAGTAGAGCGGGGGAAGGTCGTAACCGTACTTGGCGAAGAGACTGCCGGCCGTGGCTTTTGCGGCGGATCGGTAGAGGGAAATCTTTGAGGTGGTGATGCGGTCGTCCGGAAAATTCAGCGAGATGTGGTCGATGTAGGAGAGCTTTTCGATGTTTCCGTTGCTGTCGGGCAGCGCATTCACATCCTGCATGTAGAAGTAAAGGTAGTAGTCGCCGTTGGGCAGCGGGACGTTTTGGATGTCCGCGAAATCAGGTTTCCCGTTGCGCAAGGAGTCGTCGAAGCGGTCGCTGCCGAGGATGTAATGGAGCTGCTTCACGAGCGAGTCGGACTGCATCATGTCCACTTGGATTTCGACACCGGCCTCGTATTTGCCCTGTTTGTCAGGTACATAGCGCGCGGTATTGCCGCCTATGATGAAGGTGAACTCGATGTACGGCTGCATAGTGTTGGTGCAGTAGGCTTTGTGGCTGATGAAGGCCTTGAGTCCTTGGGCGTAGCTGGCCGCAGTCGCCAAAAGGATGATTACCAACAGGGTATATCTTCTCATCGTATATAATCTTTCCATTTTAATTTTGAAACCGCAAAGATACAAATTTTGTTTTATCTCCTCCCTCTTTTTTTTGACCATTTAAAACAAAACGAAGAGACACACTTTTGCGTGTCCCTTCGTTCCGCATTTCCTTATCTGGACTAACGTAATTTCTTCATCAATTCCACCGGCAGATCGGCGATGGGCAGTCGGTACTGAGCCATAGTGTCGCGCTCGCGCACTGTCACGGTGCCGTCCTCCTTGGTCTGGTTGTCGATGGTGACGCAGAACGGCGTGCCGATGGCGTCCTGGCGACGATAGCGGCGACCGATGGCGTCCTTGTCCTCGTATTGGACCATGAAGTCCTTTTTCAGCGTGTCGAAGATCTCCTGTCCGATTTCCGGCAGTCCGTCTTTCTTGACCAACGGCAGCACAGCCACCTTGTAGGGGGCGAGCTTGGCGGGCAGGCGCAGCACCGTGCGGGTAGAACCGTCCTCCAAGGTCTCTTCGGTGTAGGCGTGGCTGAAGACGGCAAGGAACATACGGTCCACGCCGATGGAGGTCTCGATGACGTAAGGCACGTAGTTGTCGTTGAGCTCTGGATCGAAATAGCGCAGCTTCTTGCCGGAATACTTCTCGTGCTGCGACAGGTCGAAGTTCGTGCGGGAGTGGATGCCCTCCAACTCTTTGAAGCCGAACGGGAACTTGAACTCAATGTCGGTGGCGGCGTTGGCGTAGTGCGCCAGCTTCTCGTGGTCGTGGAAACGGTAGTTCTCGGGCGCGATGCCGAGGTCGGTGTGCCACTGCAGACGGGTTTGCTTCCAGTAGTCGAACCACTTGAGTTCCTCGCCTGGCTTCACGAAGAACTGCATCTCCATCTGTTCGAACTCCCTCATGCGGAAGATGAACTGACGGGCCACAATCTCGTTGCGGAAAGCTTTACCGATCTGGGCGATGCCGAACGGCAATTTCATGCGGCCGGTCTTGTAGATGTTGAGGAAGTTCACGAAGATGCCTTGCGCCGTCTCGGGGCGGAGGTAGATGGTGTCGGCACCGTCGGCGACGGAACCCAGCTTCGTGGCGAACATCAGGTTGAACTGGCGCACTTCGGTCCAGTTGCGCGTGCCGGAAATCGGGCAGGCGATGCCCAACTCCTCGATGAGCGCCTTCAGACCGACCAAATCGTTGTTGTTCATCAGCTCGGCGAAACGTGCGCGAATGCTGTCGACCTGCTGCTGGTACTGCACCACACGGGTGTTGGTCTGGCGGTAGAGCACCTCGTCGAAGTTGTTGAAACGCTTCTTCGCTTTCTCGATTTCCTTGTCGATTTTGTCCTCTATCTTTTGGATATGATCCTCGATGAGCACATCGGCGCGGTAACGCTTCTTGGAGTCCTTGTTGTCAATGAGCGGGTCGTTGAATGCGTCCACATGGCCGGAGGCCTTCCAAATGGTGGGGTGCATGAAGATGGCACTGTCAAGACCGACGATGTTCTCGTGGTACTGCACCATGGCCTTCCACCAATACTGTTTGATGTTGTTCTTCAGCTCCACACCGTTCTGACCGTAGTCGTACACGGCGCTGAGCCCGTCGTAAATCTCACTCGACGGGAAAATGAATCCATACTCTTTCGCATGGGCTATGATCTGTTTGAAAAGGTCTTCGTTGTTTGCCATATTAAGGTTTAAGGGTTAAATGTTTAAGGTTTATGGTTTATGGGTTATGGTTTATAAGTCCACGTCCTACGTCTATTCGAAGATAAACGAGATTTGCAGGTTCTTGGCGTGGAGCCCGGTGACGCTGGTGGCGTACATGTTCTCTTCAGGCACGAGCATGTTGAGGAATCCGAATGACATCTTGAGTTCCGTGGTGAACTTGAAGTAGGTGCAGTAGAAGTCGAAGCCGACACCGACCTGGGCCTGCACGTCGTGGGGGTTGAGCTTGAGGACTACTTCGCCGTTGTCGGGGGCCTTCCGTTTCTTGGCCGAGATCATGTCGAAGGTGTATTGCCCGCCGGCGACAACGTATGCGCGGATGTTGTTGAGCATACGCGATGACTTGTACTTGAAGAGGATGGGGAGGTCAAGATAGACGGACTCCACGTTCTTGGGAGTTACGATCTCGGTGCCGTCGGCATAGCGTATGGTGTAATCGATGTAGCGGTCGCCGAAGGAGAGACCGGGGATGAAACGCAGGTCGAAGTATTTGCCGAGACTCAGGTTGGTGACGATACCGAGGCTGAAACCGCTCATGGCGCGGGTGTGCGTGAGCATCAGCGAGTCATACTCCGCCAAGTCCGGCTTGGAGGTGATGCGGTAGTCGAAGAGGTTGTAGCCGAGCGTGAATCCGAAATGGAACCGGCGCTTGTCGTACTTGACCAGATTGGGCACACCGAACTGGGCGTATGCGTGCGTGGCGACACCGGCGATAAGGAGCGTGAGGATGAATAATCGTTTCAGTTTCATAATACGAAGTCAAAGTCGCCTTAACGGGATTTTGAGCGTTTTAGTATGCTGATGGCAGGAACTATCTGTTCGGAGCATGCTTGGCCATCTCCTCCTTGAGCTGGGCCACGTTGATAGGCACCACGCCCACATATTCGCAGACGATGCCACCGGCGAGGTTGGAAACCAAGCAGGTGTCGCTCACGCTGTGACCTTTCAGCAGGAAGAGCGTGGAGACGGAGATCACCGTGTCGCCTGCACCGGAGACGTCGCTCACGCGGCGTTGGAAGGCCGGTTGGTGCTGGAACGTGTCGTTCTGACGGTCGTAGAAGGCGATGCCGCGCGCCGACATGGTCACCATCACTTTGTCGATGTTCTGACGCTGGGCGAACTCCTTGGCCAGGTTGTGGATTTCGTCGAGGGTAAGCTCGGCGCCCTCCTCCACATGAAGTCCCTTCGAGAGCTCCTTCATATTGGGCTTGAAGAGGTTGACGTTGGCGTAGTTGTTGAAGTTCTTCTCCTTGGGGTCAACGGCCACGTAGATGTTCTTCTTGTGCGCGAAATTGATGATTTCCGAAATCAAGTCCTTGGAGAACAACCCTTTGTCGTAATCTTCGAAGATGACGGCGTCGATGTCGTTGTGATCGATGATTTGTTCCACAGTGGTGAGGAACTGGCGTTTCTCGCGCTCCTTGAGCGACTGCACCTTTTCGTCATCGACACGCACAATCTGGTAGTTGTTGCCGATGATGCGGTACTTGATGGTGGTGCGGCGGCCGTACATCGGGACGATGGCGTCGGAGGTCAGGTCGCAGTCCTCCATGAGGTTGTAGAACACCTTGGCCTTGGAGTCGCTGCCGATGACGGAGCAGAGAATCGGGTCCGCACCGAGGCTCTTGAGGTTGAGGGCAACGTTGGCCGCTCCGCCGAGACGGTAGCTGCGGCTCTGCACATTCACGATCGGCACGGGCGCTTCCGGACTGATGCGCGTCACCTTGCCGGTGAGGTAGCAGTCAATCATAACATCCCCGATAACCAATATCTTAGCATTTTTGAATTCCTCAAAAATCTGATCTACTTGTTCCTTTTTCATCTCATAAAAATTAGGCGGCAAAGATACATTTTTTTAGGGAACGAAGAATAAGGAATCTGTCCCTTGTTGAGTGCGATTTTACGTGCCCTAAGATGCGGTTTTACCATTTCACCAATTTTGTCGTGCCTGTCGCCGATTGCAGAAAATAAACCCCTGCTGGAAGCCCGGAAACATTGACTTCGGTAGTGCCGTCTGCGATGCCGCTCATCCGGATAACTGCCCGTCCGTAAAGATCATACACGATCAGGGGTCCCAATGACCCGTCGCTTGCCAGGTGCACGATGTCCGTGGCGGGGTTCGGCCAGATCTGCAGCGGCCGTCTCATGTGCGCGGCGACGGAGGTGTGCACGGGCGGCACCGCTCCCGCAAAGAAGGCCGCTCCACCGGCCCAGTTGCCGAGAACAAGATCGGGGAGACCGTCGCCGTCGAGGTCGGCTAAAGTGGGCGACACCCGCCGGCCCTCCATGAACGGCATCGCGGTGTTGTTCACGGTTTCGGGCATCCGGGTTTCCGCTTTCGTGAACATGCCGTTGAGGTTCCCGTCAATGTTCTTGAAGTACGATACCTCACCCAACTCCCCGCCGCAGAACAACACCGTTCCGAGTTGTTCGTCGCGGTAAAACCAAGGGGCACTGTATCCAAAGTACGACTGCGTGAAATCCCGCATGTCAACGCCTCCCAAGGTGTCCGAGACCATCTGGTACTCAAGAGGATTCGACCCTGAATTCCGGTGGTAGGAAAGCCGCCCGCGCCGGTTCCCGATCACCAAATCGGAATGCCCGTCGCCGTCGAGGTCAAAACATTGCGGGGCAGCGTACTCCCCGACATTGATGTCGGAGAAATTCTCCACCACAGAGCCGGCTCCCGTTTCCAGGCGTGCGTGCGGGACGAGCAGTAGCGTTCCGTCGTCCCTTCCGCAGAGCATGTCCGTGAGCCCGTCGCCGTCAAAGTCCCCGAAAGTCGGGTGCAGGGCCTTGAAACCGAGCTCTTTGAGATTCCCGAAATCCCGGGTCTGCAATGTGAAAACAGGAGCAGTCGAAGTTCCGGTATTCCGGTAATGGCTCACCGATGACGAAAAATGCGACATCACCCAGCCGTTGACGGTCTCCGCACTGTCGAACTGTCCATAGTTCCCGAGGAACAGGTCCGTCAACCCGTCACCGTCGTAATCGTACAACACGGGATGGCAACCGCTCCCCACGTCCAACATCTCCCTTTGCAGGAAGTCGGTCTGAGAGAGTGTGAACTGTTGTAGGACACTGTCATATTCGTAAACCCAGACGCTGTTCAGATCCTGCGATTTGGTAAGTGAGGGGTCGGACGGTGACACCACCAGCGATGGCGCTTCCCGACCGGGCAGCGTCACCATGGAGGCGGTCGGCATAGAATAGAGCTGGATGGGTGTCTGCGGCGGCCAGGCCGTATCTTGCGCCGTCATCTGTGCGTCAGTAGGTGTGCCGTGGTTATATAATAAAATATTGTAAGGCGAATCCACGTCACCGAGCAGCAGGTCCGGCAACCCGTTCCCGTCGAAGTCGTGGAGCAGCATTGAAGAACCCGTATGTCGTGTGTGGTCGTCCCCGCTTTTGCTCATACAGTCCGAAAACAGGGTCACGACGTTGTTGTCTGCCGCCTCTTCAAAATGTCCCCAACATTCGTTCTCCAACCGGAAATCAAACGGTTCTCCGATGTCCGCATAATTTCGCAAATGATGGACGAACCGTCCCATCACCCAGAAGTTCAGGATGTCGAGATGACCGTCGCCGTCAATGTCGTCTACCACGAGATAGTCGTCGGGGGAGGCATAGAGGTTGGTATATCCGTTGTAGTAGAAAGCTTGCAACGGGTCGGCTACCAGCTCGAAGCGCAGCGAATCGGTGGAAACATTTCGGAAGACTCGGATGGAGGCTAGCCCGTAGGTGAAGATGTCGGCGCGACCGTCGTGGTCGTAGTCGTGAAGCAAGACCCAATCGTGCAGCTCGGGGAAAAGGCGGGCATAGTGCGGGGCGAAGCGGTAGTAGTCGCCGTCGCGCAGGAATGGGAGCACTCGGTTGCCGTGCTTCTCGAAGCCGAGCAGGTCGGTGACCCCGTCCATGTCAAGGTCGATTTCGGAGAAATGGACGGAGTTGAGGCCGCCGCACCAGGGAAGCGACAGCGTACTTCCGTTTTCGACGACGGGAATGTCGGCGTTCCGTTCGAAACCGAAGTCAAAATGCATCGGTTGGGCTGAAAGGATAGACAGCCACAGCGAAAGGATGAGCAGGAAAGGGTAGGGGCGGGCGCTCATGGCTACCGCACGCGCAGGCGCTGGCCATCACGGATGAAGTCTCCGCGCAAGTGGTTGAGCTTCTTGAGCTTGGAGACGGTGGTGTGGTATCTGATGGCAATACCGCCGAGGGTCTCGCCCTTGCGCACCTTATGGTATTGAGGATTGCCAGACGGCTTCGGTTTGGCTTGTTGTGGTTCCGTTTGGGCAGGGGCAGGCGTGGAAATCGTGTAGCCGGAGACGAACAAGGTGTCGTACTTCAGCTTGAAGTTCTCGAAGTCGATGAGGCGGTTGGGGTTGATGTCATTGCCAAGGTAGCGGACTTCGAAGTGAAGGTGTGCGCCGTAGGAGCGACCTGTGTTTCCGCCGAGACCGATGATGTCGCCGGCCTTGACAGTCTGTCCGGGGTTGACGAGACGGCGGGAGAGGTGGGCGTAGTAGGTTTCCAAACCGTTGTCGTGACGGATGACCACCAAGTTGCCGTAGCCGCCGGTGTTGGCCGTGCCCTTGGAGATACGCACGATGCCGTCCCACGCTGCCGACACAGGAGTGCCCTCGGGATAGCCGAGGTCCACGCCTCGGTGCATCCGGCGGTGACGGTAACCGTAGTTCGAGGTGATGCGGAAGTTGGCCGGATGGTGATAGCCGGAGAGGTCGATGGTGTCGCGGGCTGCGGAGCCTTGGTGACGGTAGTGGATGGTCACAATGTCGAAGTTCTGGTACAGGTTGTAGCCCGGCATCCAGTTGAAATAGGTGAACAGCAGTCCGTTGCCGTGATCGACATTGTCGAGGTTGGAGTCATACATCGAGTTGATGAGGTTGCCCAAGGAGTCCTCCTCAATGACAGCCTCCACGTGCGCGGTGTCGTTCACCACGTTGAATTGGATATGGTTCTCCTGGGCGGCAAGCCTTCCGGCGAGCGCCACGCAAATCACTGATATAGCGAGGTATCTTCTGATATTCAATCTTTTCATGGCCTATCGTTTGATTCTCTTTCCGTCATGACCCTTGCGGGTGGAGTTCTTCTTGATGTAGTAGGTGGTGCTCTGCGAGGTGGTGGCGTTCCAGTGGGGCTGGTGGCGTGTCCGCACCTTTTGGTAAGAGGAGGACTTATGCACCTGGTTGCGCGAGGACTGGCACGAACCGAGCGTCAGCGTCAGCGCGACACAAAAGAGAAAAACAACAGGTTTCCAATATTTTTTATTCGTAATCATTATCTTCAGATTTAAGCCGCAAAGATACACTTTTTTTGGAATAACTACCAACCTTTAAAATTTGTACTTTTGCCGCCTGAAATAAACAAACGATATTATGGCACCGCCCGAGACGGAAAAATTATGGAACAAGGAGTATATCAAGGTGATGGCGGCGAATTTCTCGCTTTTCTTCGCCTTCTACATCCTCACGCCGCTACTTCCCATCTACCTGAGTGAGCATTTCGGCGCGACGAAGGATGTCATCGGACTGACGCTGTCAGGCTATGCGGTCGCCGCCCTGCTTTTCCGTCCCTTCAGCGGCTACATCGTTGATTCGTTCGACCGCAAAAAAGTGCTGGTGTTCTTTATGTTGCTGAGTTTCCTGTTCTACGGGCTCTATCTCGTGGCGGGTACGCTGCTGCTCTTCACGCTGGTGCGCACCTTGCACGGTGGGCCGTTTGGGGCGAGCACGGTGGCCAACTCCACGGTCGCCATCGACGTGCTGCCCTCCTCGCGCCGCAACGAAGGCGTCGGCTACTACGGGCTGAGCAACAATATCGCCACGGCCATCGCCCCTTCGGTGGGCATCGCCCTCTACAAATGGACGGGCGACTTCAACGTGCTCTTCCTCGTCGCCCTGTTCTTCGCTCTGCTGAGCACGGTCATCTCCGCTTGGGTGAAGTTGCCCTACCGTCCCCCCGTCGCCGACAAGAAAAAGCTCTCTCTCGACCGTTTCTTCCTCATCAAGGGATGGTTCATCGGCGTGAATATGGTCTGCTTCTCCCTCTGCTATGGGGTACTGAGCAATTATCTGGCCATCTATGCCAAAGAGGTGATGGGCATCACCAGCGGGTCGGGAACCTTCTTTCTGTTGCTCTCCCTCGGCTTGATCCTGTCGCGTTTGCAGGGAGGAAAATCACTACGGGAAGGCAAATTGACGCGTCATGCGGGCATCGGCATCCTGATCTCCACGGTTGGCTATACGGTCTTCGTCATTTCCCCGCATCCCGTCTGCTTCTACGCCACCGCCATTTTGGTAGGATTGGGAAACGGACACATGTGGCCTGCCTTCCAGAATATGATTATCTCCGTGGCCAACCACAACGAGCGCGGCACGGCCAACTCCACGCTGCTCACCAGCTGGGACTTGGGCATGGGGCTCGGCATCGTGCTCGGCGGCGTCATAGCCGAACACCTCGGTTACTCCGCCGCCTTCTGGACTGTCGTGGCGGTGCATGTCGCAGGTGTTGTGATGTATTTCGCCGTCACTCGGAAAATGTTCGAACAGAGACGCTTAGCGTAAGCGAGAATCAACATACCTTTGGGTATTCGTATATAAAACCTTAATATGATGAACAGAAATATTAGAAACATTCTGACTGCCATACTGGTTGTTTTGGTGGGTGGTGGGACTTTCGCGCAGACTAGCGAATTGGTCAATCCCAGTTATGACCTGAAAGGCGATTCCATTTTCTTCTCGAAGATGCATCAGCGATTCGCCCAGATTCGTGAGGAGGAGCACCGTCCCACCGTGGCCTTGGTGCTGGCGGGCGGCGGCGCGCGCGGCACGGCCCACATCGGCGTGCTGAAAGTGCTTGAGGAGAAGGGTATCCCTATTGACCTTGTTGTCGGAACCAGTATGGGTGGACTAATGGGCGGACTCTACTCTATGGGCTACTCCGTCGAAGAAATCGACCATCTCATCCGCAACATCGACTGGGAGATGATGATGAGCGACAATATCCCGATGCAGTATTATTCCTACGACGAGAAACGCCACAAATCAACTTATATCCTCGACTTCCCGTTCGATAAGAAACGGTTTAAGAAAAGTCTGCCCTCCGGTTTCAAATACGGGTTGAATATCTACAATCTGATGAGTTCCATGACGGTGGGTTACCAAGGTGATCTCGACTTCCTCTATCTGCCCACTCCTTTCTGCTGCGTTTCCACGGAGATTGTGACCCAGACTGAGAAGCACTGGACCGAAGGAGACCTTATTCAGGCCTTGCGTTCCACTATGTCGATTCCAGGCTACTTCCGGCCGGTGCGTATCGATTCGATGATTCTCTCCGACGGCGGCACGAAGAACAACTACCCTGTGGATGTGGCCAAGGCGGCGGGCGCGGATATCATCATCGGTGTGGAACTCTACATGCCCCGCGATTATGACGAGGTGAACAATATAGCCGACGTGTTGATGCAGACCACGCAGTATTCCGGCAGCTTGGAGGCGCATAAACACAATGTGGAGAACACCTCGGTCTATATCACTCCCAACCTTTCGGGCTACACTTCGTTGAGTTTCAGCACGGAGGAGATAGACCGGATGATTCAGATCGGCTATGAAGCTGCTACTGTCCATGGACGGGAACTCGACAGCCTCGTCCGTATCGTGGGAAGCGGCGGACGCAAAGTGCATAATGCAAAAGCCACCGATATCAATAAGACGAAAGTCAGAATCACAGATGTGGTGTACAATGGCATCTCAGACAAGGAGATGCGCTACTTCAAGGACAAAATCCACATCGTTCCGGGCAATGAGTACGGCTCTAAAGAAATTGAATTTGCACAGGCCACGTTGTATGGCACCATGGCCTTTTCCCAGGTCACCTACGAACTGCTCGGCACGCCCGACGGCAGTGGCTACCAATTGGTTTTCGATTGTGTCAAGCGCCCACTCAACACCTTGAGCATCGGGGTGCGGGCAGATACGGAGGAATGGATAGACATTCTCCTCAACGCCGGATTCGGCCGCAACAAAATCTACGGGTCAGAGTTCGACCTCACGGCCCGCCTCGGCATTTCGCCGTACCTGAAGGCCGACTGGCATTACATCCCCATCATCGGGCCCATGTTCGGTGCTTCGTTTAAGTCACAGTATCGGGTCATAAACGGAGGGCACAGCTTCGACTTTGACGTGATGTCAGACGATTCTGACGAAGGTCTCCTTGATGACGATCACCCGTGGGATTACCATGAAAGAACTTGGCGGAACATCCTCGATGTGTATGTCGCGGATACGCACTGGAGCCGCATCAACTTGAGAGCCGGTTTTCGTTTCGAACAGATGCCTTACTACAACATACTCTCCGCTTTTGGCCGCACGAGAGGATGGAATTGGCAGACAATATATCCCTATTTGTATCTCCGGTTCGCATTCGACAACTTGAGCGACCGCTATTTCCCGGACAAGGGACTGCGTTTAACCGTCGATTATGACTACAACTTCAAGAACACACACTATGCGGCCTTCGGCATTCAAGGCTCAATCCCCGTATGCCGTATCTTCCACATCATTCCCTCGTTACGCGGGCGTTTCGCCTTTGGATGGGTTGACGGTAACGACGATATGTGCAATTATGTCGGCGGTACGATGGAAGGGCGCTACTATGACCATCAGATGCCGTTTATCGGATTCACCGGAGTGAACAAATGCTCTGATTTCCTTGCGATGGTTGACCTGGACTTCCGTTTCAAAGTCTATAGAAACCTCTATCTCTCTTTAGTGGCTGCAGCCATGCACGACGGCAATGTGAATTACATGAGCGAACATGCCATTTACGCCGCCGGGCTGAAGGTCGCCTACAAGAGCAAGATCGGCCCCTTGCAGGCCAATGTCCATTGGAATAGCAAGAACAAGAAAAAGATCGGTTTCTATGTGAGTGCAGGTTTCGACTTCTGACGGCTTCTTTTTCACGGAAGTCTTGATTTCATGAACAAAAAAGGACGCGAATGTTGCGTCCTTTTTTCGTTTAGGATTGTCGGTCTATCGTACAATGAGTTTTTGTACGCCGACGCGTCCGGATGACTCGTATCGTACGAAATAAACTCCGCTTCTTAGGAAGGATATGCCGATGCTTTCGCTGCTCGTGAGAATGCCCTGCGCATGGACAAGTTGTCCCGTGGAGGAGTAGATCTCGAGTCTGTCGATGGTTTGGTCAGGCACATCGAGATAGAAATGGTCGGTGGCGGGATTGGGACGGAGCGTGGCAGCCTCCAAGGTGAGATCCTCGATTCCGTCAGGGGCATTCACGATGACAGGTTTCGGATTCTGGTAGGAAGCATTGTAGTTGCTGCCCACGGCCAACCAGTTGGAGGCACCATCGGGCTTGTAATAGAGGACCAGCTTGTAGAATCCCGGGGCGGCGGTGATGGTGGCGCTGAAGTTGTATGCGGCGCTGGCGTTCGGGGCGACTGGGGCCGTGACGGGTATTTGCTGGATGGTCTGCACGTGCTCGTCATTGTTGGTTTCAAGGACAAGTCTGAGGCTTCCCGTGAACGCGGTGTTCCCCATATTGATGACGCTGGCGGAGAAATAGGCCGTGGCGTTTTGCTGCAACGGGTTGGGCATGTACATGAAGTCTGCAAACATGTTGAGGTCCACATTGTTCACGGGCGGGTTGGAACCGCCGGCGACGGTGACGGAGACGGGATTGGCATGGCCGAAGTCGTTGCCTACAAGCGTCCATCCGAGTTCGCCGTTAGCCTGGTAATAGACCGCCATGTTATAGGTGCCAGGCATCACCGTGACCGTGCCGCTGAACTGCAGGGGAGAGTAGGTCATCGTGTTCAACGAACCGTTCGTCTGACCGATGGTCTGCACTTCGGTGTTGCCGTTGAGCAGGACCAACTTGAAGTTACCGTTGAAGGTTCCGTTGCCTGAATTAGCCACGGTGGCGTTCACCGTGACAGTCTGGTTCTGCTGCATCGGGTTGGGCATGTAGCTCATATCTTCGTACATGGCGAGGTGGAAATCGTTAACGGGCGGGTTGGAGCCTCCGGTGACCGTGACGGAGACGGGATTGGCGTGGCCGAGGTTGGTACCCACAAGCGTCCAGGTGTTCGTGCCGGAGGCTTGGGAGTACACGGCCATTTGATATGTGCCCGCGGGAACCGTGATGTTGCCGCTGAACTGGAAGTTGAAGTAGCTCATCGAGTTCAGCGAGATGCTTGATTGGCCGATGACCTGCGCTTCGGCATTGTTGGCGTTGAGCAAAGCCAACTTGAGGAGACCGTTAAAGGCGCTGGATCCGGTATTCGCCACGTTCACCTCCACCGAAACGGACTGGTTCTGCTGCATCGGATTGGGGGTGTAGGTGAAGTCGGAATAGACGTGGAGGTCGGTGGTGGTCACCGGCGGGTTGGGATCGGATTCAGAACAGACGTAGGGGAAAATGGCGTTAGTGAGATCCATATCCCAGGAGTCGGAGTAGGTCGTCCAATCACCATCGTAATACTCCCAACCGGTGTTGGCACCGGTGCCGTCCGTGGTTGTCACCAAACCAAAATAGCTCGTAGCATTGGTGACATCCAATCCAGCAAAGAAGTTTCCGCTGACGTTGATCGGAGTGGTGAAGACGCATTCGTATTCGGAACTGGTGTTCGTGTTGTTGGATATTTCGCTGAGCGTTACAGTCTTGCTTCCGAGCACCGCTCCTGGGGTTCCGTTGTTGTCAGCCCATACTTTGAAGACGACGCTGCCGTTGGTGCCGTCCATGGCGCCAATCGTGATTTTGATTTTTTCGACGGTTCCATTGCCGGAATGGGTGAAGTAGTCCGCTTTGGCTTCGTCCCCATAGACGTTACTGCCTGCAAGGTAGCCGCCACCATCGGCGGTATAAACGGCAGGCGTGCCCGGGAGCGGGTAGTGCAGGTAGGCACATCCGGTGGGGTCGGGCGGGGTGGAACCGCCGGCGACTGTGACCGAGACGGGGTTGGGGTAGCCGGCACCGGTGCCCACAAGTGTCCACGTGCTCTCGCCGCTGGCTTGGGAAAGGACCGCCATCTGATAGGTGCCTGCCGGAACGGTGATCGTGCCGCTGTACTGCAGCGGGGCATACATCATCGAGCTGATAGAACCGCTCAGCTGTCCGATAACCTGAGCCTCCATGTTGTTGGCAGTAAGCAACGCTAACTTGATGGTTCCCGTGAAATCGGTGGAGGCGGCATTGCCCACGCTCACTTCGACCGTGGCAGCTTGGTTTTGCTGTAGAGGATTAGGGGTGTAGGAGTAGTTGGAATAGACAACGAGATTCGTGTTGCTGGTCGGGTCGGGTGTGGTTGCCGCGCATACGTATGGGAAGATGGCGTTGGTGAGAGCCATCTGCCAGGAGCTGGCACTGTTGTAGGGAGCCCACTCGCCAGAACTCGACATTTCCCAGCCGGTGTTGGCGGCGGTCCCAGCCTGGGTGGTCATCAGAGCCACCGGGCTGATTGCATTGGAGATATCAATGCCGGCAAAGAAGTTTCCGGTGATGGGAACGGGGCTGTCGAAGACGCATTCGTATTCGCCGTTGTTGTTCATCGCCGTGGTGTATATCGAACTGAGGTTGACCGTCTTGCCGCCGATCACGTTGCCGGGGACACCGTTGTTGTCTGCCCATACGGTGAAGGCGACGCTGCCGTTGATGCCGTCAAGGGCACCGAACGTGACTTTGATTTTCTCGATGCTGCCGTTGCCGGTATGGGTGAAATAATCGGCCTTGGCCAGGTCGCCGTAGTAGTTGGAGCCCGAGAGGTAGCCGCCGCCGTTCTGCAGGACGTAGAGGTCGGGAGTTCCGGGCAGCGGATAATGCAGGTATTCGCAGTTCCCGGGGTTCGGCGGAGTGCTGCCGCCATTCGGCACGGCACCGAAGATGGCCTGCTGGTAATACGAGTAGTTGCTATTGCCGGCTCCGGCGCCGCCTGTGCCCGGCGTGAGGCTGGTAAGTGTGAAATAACCGTCATACCAACCACTCCATCCCCAGTTGAAGTGAAAATTGTTGGTGTTGTCGTAACCGTCGCACACGAAACAGTGACCGCCTTCGCCGTTCTGGTCGTTACCGGCGTATATTACGGGATGCTGCTGGTCCAAATCGTTCTTCAACATAGAAATCCATTGCACATTGGAGTAATTCGACATCAATGCGCCGTAGAGAGATGACGAATAGTTGAAATGCTCCTTCAAGGCTGTCTCTGCACTGGGGTAATAGGGGTAGGAGGTGCCAATCGTCCAGGCACCGGACCCCTCAGGGGTGTAAACCATATTGATGGCTACGCCGCAGTGGTACATGAGCGTGGCTACGGCGTTTTGCTGGGTCGCGGTACCCGAGTTGGGGTATGGGTAGCTGTTGAGCATGTTGGCCCAATCGTAGGTGGTGGCCCCGAAGTTGGCGGACAGGGTGCCGTAATCGTAGGTGCCGTCGTTGCAGTAATAGGAATGGCTGCCCGTGCCGGTAGTAGGCCAGTTGTAGTATTTCATAAGCTGCGCCATGGCCGTGGCCACGCAGCCCACGTAGGCCTTGTTGGTGCCTGTTCCGGGACAAAGGTTATTGTATGGCGCCCCTTGGTCCCAAGTGGTGGAGATGAGTGGGCTGACTGTCGTGAGAGACTTTGGCTCAGGCAGGTTGCCGGAGCGAAGAGTGCTCCATTCTTCGGCAATCTCAGCTGTTGCCACCGCCCCGTTCTGTACCGCCGCGCCGATGGTGCCGTCATAGTAACCCAACCAAGAACGGACGTTGGCGGGTAGCTCGCCGCCGATGCCATTGCTTGTGCTGGAATAGCCGAGGATTGGGGTGGCGCAATCGTCGCCCGAAACCATCACGAAACCGGGACCGTTCACATTGTTGAAGATGTAGAAATGCTCCACCCCGACACTTTGGGACAACTCCTCAAAGACAGGCAGGGCTTGTCCGGGAAAATTAAGCCGCCAGAACGTTTGCGCGAGGCTTCTGGCTTCCGTCGGATCGACAGGCGAGGACCACGCCAGATTGGAGATGACGAGAATCGAAATTAAAGATAAAAAAAATCTCGTTTTATTCATAACTGTCAAATTGTTAATATATTATACTCTTTTTTTTATTGCCATTCAACATACAGTTTTCAGCTTATTCCACTTGATTATACTAAAGCGCAAAAATACATAATATATTTTTATACCGTTCTCCGTTTGTTTAAAAAATGTACTTTTGCATCCCGAAAGAAGGATTGTGACCGTCTCATTTCCCCGCTGAGGTCCATTACGGTGGCTTTCATAGGGTATATGGTTTTCCGACGGACCGATGATGAAAAAACGAATCTCATAAACAGATGCTTTTGCCGTCTGATATTTTGTAGAATATGAAAAAATGAATATGGAAAAGAAAAAGAAAAGGAAAGTTTCCCTCTGGAAGCAACTTCTTATCAGCATCATAGGAACTGCTATAGGCGTGGGTTTGACCTTTGCTGTCAACAACTGGATGGACAAACGTCATAAACAACAGACACAGAGACTGATGGCCATCATGGTGATTCATGACATCGATGAATCGATTAACACATTGAAAACCTTGAAAGAGGATATGGAAACGGAGTACAATGCGACGTTGTATGTCCGAGAACATCTTGACCAGCTGGACTCCGTGCCGAATGACACTCTGAGCTTGGCGCTTTCGTTCATTGTAAATGATGGAGAAGAATTCCGTTTCGACAATTCAAAGGAGAAAATCTTCCATAGCAGTCCTGACACATGGCAAAACTTAGGATGCATGAAGTTTATCGATAACGTGCAGTCTTGTTATTATAGCCGCCAGACGTTCCAAGACATGTATAACAAAGCAATTCTTTGGCAAAGGCCGGTATCTATAGAAGTGTATGAAGCGATGAACAATGATGACAGCAACTTGAGTCTGGAAGAAGTTGTGGATCAATACTATGCAAATTTGCGGAAACTTTTGAAGGAATAATTGGAGGATGGACATGTGAAATATTATATTGACTGTACACCTAGTAAGTTAGGAAGTATTGCGGGTTTGATAAAATACTGGATTCAGGTGAACGACGAGAACAAATTTCTGATGAGCATCACCGATGAAGAGTTGGAAAACTATGTAAACAACATCAACACAAACGGTTTTGCCGTATCAGAAAAAAGTATGATAGGAACATGGAATATGTCGTCGACGGATGAAGTAAACCAGTTTATATTACGAAAAGACCATACTTTTTCGTACGTGTCTATTGTCACCTCACCGGCAAACCTCAACTTCTCACAAGGAAAGCTAAAAAATGTTTATAAAGAAACCGGGACATGGGAACTGAAAGGGGATTCGTTGATTGCAATTCTTGACAGCGTTGATTTTGAGACGGATGCCAGCAAAATGACCATCCAGCCGGAAAAACAAGAGATGTTGGACAATTGGGTTCAGAATTATCAGGAAGAGTATTTGTCATACTTTCAGCAGAAACTCAAGGAAGACCATTTACGGCAAACATGGAGTGTCCGTCTTGATGCTTCGCGCGACAAGATGGAGATGAAGAAAGACAAAAAAACCGTGTATTTCAAGCGGGAGAAATGAGTAATAAAAAAGGCGACCGTCAGGTCGCCTTTTTGTTATTTCCTCACCTTCTTCACGAACTCTTCCACCTCCGGCACACCGCCTTGATAGACGAGGTAGCCGTCGTAGGGCTCGCGCTTGGTGATTTCGTCGTTGATGGGAGTCAGCATCAGCTTCTTCACGTCCTCGCGCTTTTGGCCGCTCTCTTTGGTCAATCCCAACGCCCAGCCGAGTTTGATGTAGGAGCTCTCCGCCAGCATGTTGTCGGCGGGGATGATGCCGCGTGCCATCATGTCGCGGCCGGTGTCATAGACGAACATGTGGGTGTAGCCCCAGATGGTCTGCACGCTCATGTACTGGTGCACGCCCGCGTCGGTGGCCCGCTGGATGGCGTCGAACATGTGCTTGTTGACGTGGCCCAAGCCGGTGCCGTTCCACACGATGCCCTTGTAGCCGTTGTCGATCAAGGCATCCAGCACATCGGGTTTCATGCCGGGATAGTAGTAGAGGATGGCCACGCGGTCGTCGAACGTCGGCACGATGCGGGTGACGTTCGGGTCATTGAGGGCTAAGCTGCGCTTGTAGTCCTCGTAGTTGGTGATGACCTCCACCTTGCGGTGCTGCTCGCCGTGGCGACGATGGTTATAGACTTCCTTGATGGGCTTCACGCCGTCCTTGCGGTTCACGGTCGCCAACGGCGTGTCGCCGATGGTGCGGAACGTGGAGCGGTAGGAACTGTGCATCTTCCTCACACGGGTGCCGCGGTGCAGGAAACCGTAGTCGTCGCTGGTGGGCCCGAACATGCAGACCATCACCTCGGCGATGTCGCCGTGACCTGCAGCCGTCATGGCGTGCATGAGGTTCAGTGCCGCGTCGGAACTCGGACGGTCGGAACTCCGCTGCGAGCCGACCAACACCACCGGCATGGGGAGGTTCTGGCACATGTAGGTCAACGCGGTGGCGGTGTGCGCCAACGTGTCCGTGCCGTGGCCGATGACGATGCCCTCGATGCCCTTCTTGATCTCGTCACCGATCTTGTTGGCCAAAGCCATGTACTCCGTCGGCGACATGTTCTCGGAGAAGACAGCGAAGACCTTCTCAGTCTCCAAGTTGCAGATGTCGGCCAACTCGGGCACGGCGCCATAGAGCTCGCCGGGCGAGAAGGCGGGAATCACCGCGCCGGTACGGTAGTCCAACCGAGAGGCGATGGTGCCGCCGGTGCCGAGCAACTTCACGTGCGGCAGACCGGGCGTGTAGGGGAACTCCTTCTCCGGAATCTTGAAGACGGGCTGCGGGTCGCGCTCGCCCTTCATGTCGGTCACCGTCTCGATGTCGATGCCGATGTTGTAGCCAGTGGCCACCTTCATGACGATGTGGATGTCGTCGGTGTTCTCGGCCCTGGGCAGGATCTTGCCCGAGAAGTGCCCGCGGGTGGTCTCAACCTCAGCCTTGTCCCACACGTGGACGTCGTATTTTTTGAGCATTTCCAATGCTCTGCCTTTATATCCTTGGAATGTGACTTTATCGTTTTCCATAATTATCCATTATCAATTGTCCATTATCTATTATTCGCAGTGGCTAGTTCGGTGAATGCGGCGTTGCCGGCGGCCTGCGGGCGGACGCTGCCGAGGAGGTAGTTACGCATGTCCTCGGCGTTGGTGCGTTTGCGGCGCGGCTTGAAGGCAACCGAGGCGGCATCCAGACTTTCCTTGATCTCCTCCTTGGTCATTGACCGATGGGAGGTGAGCGAAATCAGCTCGCCGAAGTCAGCAGTGGGATGCTCGAACATCAGCTTCAACAGATCCGGAGCGATGGAGTTGTCGAGGCCTTCAACGTGCAGGAAGTCGAAGAGGTCGTAAATGCGCTCGGTGTAGAACGGGAGTTTGCCGTACTGGCCGTGCAGGTGCTTGAGCCGCTGGCCGAAGAAGGTGCCGAGATATTTCGGGCAAACGCCGAGCTCCTCGGTGATGCGCTTGATGAGCGGGTAATAGTTGTAGGTGAGGATGTATTTGTAACAGTCGGAGGGCACGCCCCACTGGTCGAGCTGGGCATAGCGGTCGGCGATGGACTCGGGGATGTTCTTCTTCAAACTTTCAATGTAGTCGTTGGTGAGCGGGATGGGCGCGGAGTCGGTATCGGGGTACATGCGGTCGGCGCCGGGCAGCACGCGCTCGAAGATGGTGGTGCCGTCGGGCAGCGCCTTTCGGGTCTCCTGCGGCACGCCGTCGAAGGCCATCAGGGCACGCTCCTCGATGGTCTCCAAAGCGGTCTTCACGTCGTCGTCAGCCGCCCAGAAGATAATCTGCGCGTCGTTGTCGCCGGCATTCAACGCTTGGGCGGCCTTCTCGAACACGCTGCGGCTCACCACGTCCTCCAAATCCTCGCTGGTGGCCATATTCGGACGCTCGAGGCAGGCGATAACCTTCAGCCGTTCCGCGAACTCGCAGTAGAACGGATGGCCGGGCTGCGTGAAGTGCGACAACAGACCGGCGAACTGCGGTAGGTTGACGGCATAGACCTTCTCGCCACGCTTGATGGCGTCGGTGATGGGGTCGAAGTAGAAGTGGAACTCCTTGGGGTTGAGCTCCATATAGTTCATTTTCCAATCCTCTTTCTGGATGCGGGACTTGAGTTGCTCACGGATGGCGAGCAACGCCCACTGACGGAAGCACTCCACGTGGGTGACCTCCGGAATCCATTTGGTGTGGGCCACGCCCTTCACCTCGATACGGGTGCCGCCCTTGCAGCTCACGTTCACGTCCTGGCGACCCGCGCCGATGCCCGTGCGCACACGGCCGGTGCTGCGGTTCAGGAAGCGGATGACGTTGCCAGCCTCCTCCACCTCGTCGGGGTTCACCATTTCGGGGTAGGTGACCGTCTCAATCAACGGCATGCCCAGACGGTCGGTGCGGTAGATACGGGTGTGCCCGATGTCGGAAACCTCGCGGCAGGCGTCTTCTTCCACGCTAAGCTGGATGAGGCGCACCTTCTTGTGGCGCAACGGAATCTCGCCGTCGATGCCGAGGATGGCAGTGCGCTGGAAACCTGTCGGGATGGAACCGTCGAGATACTGCTTGCGGGTGATGTGGACCTCGCCCACGACCTTCAGCTTGGAAGCGAGGGTAATCTCGAGGGCGTACTGCAAAGCCTCGGGGTTGATCGGGAACGGCGGGGTGTCGTCGACCTCGTACGTGCACGCGGTGCGGTGCGCGATGCGGTAGATGATGTTCTTGCGCGTCTTGAACTCCATGAGCGCGGTGCCGTCGTATTCGCCCATCTCCGATAGGGTGGGGCGCATGTGGCGCAGCAGCTCCGCGTCGAATTGGTCCGGCTTTTGGAAGATGCCGGCGGGACAGCGGCAGAACAGTTTTTCCTTGGTGGCCAATTGCTGGTGCACTTCCAGTCCCGACATGAACCCGATGCGGTCGTAGTCGGCCTGGGTGGCATCCTTGCGGTCAACATAGCCGATGGCAGCCCTGCTGGCCTCGTAATTCTTCTGGGGATTGATGGTTTGCATTCTTGTTCGTATATTCGTTTATTGTATAATCTTTCAGGTTAAAAAAAACAGCGGCAAAGATACATTTTTTTATGAAAAACAAGTTATAATTTGTGAATGCCGGATTGGCAAAAAAAGTGTATCTTTGCCGACTTGTTTTGTAAATACAGATAAAACGATTCCGTTATGATCAATATCACACTGCCTGACGGCTCTATCAAACAAATGGAAAAGGGCTGCACCCCTTACGAGGTGGCGCAGGCCATTAGCGAAGGTTTGGCTCGCAACGTGCTGGTAGCCAAAGTGAACGACCAATTGGTGGAACTCGACAAACCCATCAACGAGGATGCCACCCTCACCCTCTACACCTGGAACGACCGCGAAGGTAAGGACACCTTCTGGCATAGCTCCGCCCACCTTATGGCGGCGGCCATCGAGTCGCTCTACCCCGGCGTGAAGTTCGGCATCGGACCGCATATCGAGACGGGCTTCTATTACGACATCGATTTCATGGACTACAGCATCTCCTCCGACGACTTCCCGAAAATCGAGGAGAAGATGAAGGAGTTGGCCTCCCAGAAGATTCGCTTCGTGCGCCGCGAAGTGCCCAAGGCTGAAGCGCTTGAGTATTTCCAGAAAAAAGGCGATGAGTACAAGCTGGAACTCATCGACGGTTTGGAGGATGGCCAGATCTCGTTCTATGAGAGCGGCCCCTTCACCGACCTCTGCCGCGGTCCGCACTTGCACGATACCTCCGCCATCAAGGCTATCAAGTTGCTGAAAACAGCCGGTGCCTATTGGCGTGGCGACGAGAAACGCAAACAGCTGACCCGTATCTACGCGGTCACCTTCCCGAAAAAGAAAGAATTGGACGAATACTTGGCTCTCCTCGAAGAGGCTGCCAAACGCGACCACCGCAAGTTGGGCCGCGAACTGGAACTCTTCACCTTCTCGCCGCTGGTGGGCCAGGGCCTGCCGTTGTGGCTCCCCAAGGGTGCCGCCCTGCGCGACCGCCTCGAGCAGTTCCTCCGCAAAGTGCAGAAAAAGTACGGTTACCTGCAGGTGATCACCCCGCATATCGGTAACGTGAACCTCTATAAGACCTCTGGCCACTATGCCAAGTATGGCGCGGACTCGTTCCGTCCCATCACCACCCCTCAGGAGGGCGAGGAGTTCTTCCTCAAGCCGATGAACTGCCCGCACCACTGCCAGATCTACGCTGCCCGTCCTCGCTCATACAAGGAGCTGCCTCTCCGTCTCGCGGAGTTCGGCACCGTCTATCGCTACGAGCAGAGCGGTGAGCTGCACGGTCTGACCAGGGTTCGCGGCTTTACGCAGGACGACGCCCACCTCTATTGCACCGCCGACCAAATCAAGGAGGAGTTCTGCAAGGTCATTGACATTATATTATATATCTTCAAGACCCTGAAGTTCGACAACTACAAAGCCCAGGTCTCCTTGCGCGACCCGAACAACAAGGAAAAGTACATCGGTACGGATGAGAATTGGGAGAAGGCCCAGCGCGCTATCATCGAAGCCGCTGCCGAGAAGGGTCTGAACACCATCGAGGTGGAGGGCGAGGCCGCGTTCTACGGTCCGAAACTCGACTTTATGGTGAAAGACGCCATCGGTCGTGAGTGGCAGCTGGGTACCGTCCAGGTGGACTACAACTTGCCCGAGCGTTTCGGCCTGGAATACACCGATGCCGATGGTCAGAAAAAGCGCCCGGTGATGATCCACCGTGCCCCGTTCGGCTCCATGGAGCGTTTCGTGGCCGTGCTGTTGGAGCACACCGGCGGCAACTTCCCGTTGTGGCTCACCTCCGACCAGGTCGTCATCCTGCCCATCAGCGAGAAGTACATGGACTACGCCCGCAAGGTGCAGACCGCACTCGACGAGCAGGACATCCGCTGCTACATCGACGAGCGCAGTGAGAAGACCGGCCGCAAGATTCGCGACGCCGAAACCGCCAAGATTCCCTATATGGTCATCGTGGGTGAGAAGGAAGAGGCCGATGGCACCGTTTCCGTGCGCAAACACGGTAACGTCGATGCCGGCACGATGCCGCTCGGCGGCTTTGTGGAGCTCATCAACGAAGCCATCAAGGCGGAATTGGAGAATTGATTTTGAACAACGAGCGATGGTAGGGGCGAATTTTATTCGCCCCTGCTTTTTATACAAGAATGAAAAAGAAATTCAATCTTAAAGAGAAACTCCGGCATATCCGAGCGTGGCAGGAAAGGCCCCGCGAGGTTGTCCCGATGTCACAGGAAGAACACGAATGCTTGAACTGCCATGAGCATTTCACGGGCAATTTCTGTCCCCGTTGCGGACAGCCGGCGACTACCGCTCGCTTTTCATGGAAGGTGGCTGCTGCGAGCTTTGTCGATGCCTACGGCCTCGGCGAACGCGGCATGTTTCGCTCTATGGGCAATCTTCTTATTCGCCCCGGCTATCTGATTCTTGACTATCTCCGCGGCATGAGGGCCTCCTATTTCTCTCCTTTCAAGATGTACTTTCTGCTCTTCGCCGTCTCCCTGCTCGTGACCCACGGACTGAACATTCAAAGGGAAAATTTCTCGTTTTCCGACGATTTTGAATCGGCCGTTCAGGAGATGAAAGCAGAGGAGAATGCAGAGGCGACGGCTGCGGAGGAAGTAGGTGCTTCCGGAAATGGCGAGTCTGGTGTTTCCTCATCCGATCGTATTCGTGAGATTCTATATGGAGTTTTTGAAAAGGCGGCATACTTTGCGAAAAATTACCCAGCCATAAACATATTGCTCCTGCTGATGCTGATGTCTGGGCTTCTCTATCTTTTTTTCCGGCATAGCCCGAATATTCCCGACCTGCGATACCCCGAGTTCTTTGTCGCATTGCTCTACACCACCAATATGTACACCATCTATACCATCGTGTTTGACTTCTTCTGCCTCTCCAAACTTTCGTCGCTCTCCATATTCCTCACCATAATCCCCTTCAAGCAGTTCAGCGGTTTCAGTTGGTGGCGCACTGTCTTGAAATTCGCAGTCGCTTCTGTGGTCATGTCTGTAGTTCTAATTTTGCTCATTGTGTTGGGAGCGTCTATCCTTGGTTTGTATGTGGAGAAGTTTGGGTGATGACGATGTGATGCTCACAAATCAGACTTGTGACTTAATCCCCGAACCCTTAACCCCTAAACCTTAGAACCATCAAACCATAGAACTCTCAAACCATTGAACCTTAACCCGTGCCCCCTTAAACCATAAACCTTAAACCTTAATGGATACATACATATTTCGCAAGCGAATTCACAAGTTGCCGGGCAAGGTGATACACCACGTGTCGACGCCGGAGCCGCAGGTCGTGGAAGGCCACGGCGCGCGGGCTCACGTTGGCGAGATTTGCAAGGAGAATGGCTACAAACATGTCCTGGTCGTCACCGACAAGACCTTGCGCGAGCTCGGCTATGAACAGAAAATCCTGCAGTCGCTGAAAGAAGCTGGGGTGCGGTACACGCTTTTCTACGGCATCAACTCCGAGCCTACAGCCGCACTGATCGAAAAAGGACGCAAAATCGCTTTGAAATACAACACCGAGTGTGTGGTCGCATTGGGCGGCGGCTCGGTGATGGACACCTGCAAGATGATAGTGGCGGGTGCGCGTCTGCAGCATCTCAGCACTCGAGCCCTGCTCGTCAAGTTCCTGATTGTGCCGGGCAAAACGCTGCCGATGATTACCGTGCCCTCCACCGCCGGCACCGGTGCGGAAATCACTGTGGGCGCTGTGGTGACCCGCACGCGGGGCTCTAAAGGCTCCACAGTCATCGTCGGCCTTGACGTGACGCACGTCATCCTCGACAGTGAGCTCACGGTCCACGCACCGCAGCTGGTGACCGCCGCCTGCGGGATGGACGCCCTCAGCCACGTGGTGGAGGGGGCCATCAGCGATGTCGAGGAGGATGAGGAGAACATGCGGATGTCGTTGGAAGGGGTGAAGCTGATTCTGCATCATCTGCCCATCGTCATGCGCGAACCGGAGAACATCGAATCGCGCTTGGCGATGTGCCGCGCCGCGATGTACGGCGGCAATGCCATCAACACGCAACTCGCGGGCTACGTGCATGCCTTCGCGCACAGCATCGGGGCCAAGTACCACATTCCCCACGGACAGGCCATCACGCTGATGCTGCTGCCCGTGCTCGAGTACCAACGGGCGGTCTGCATGGCGAAGTATGCGAGAATTGCGCGTCATTGCCACCTCGCGGAAAAGACCGCCGACGACCGTGTGGCCGCCGAGCAGTTCCTGCGAGCAGTCAAGGACCTTATCGCCACCTGCGGTCTCGACAAGCTGTCGTTGCCTGTGAAGGAGTCCGATTACGAGGAACTCACCCGCATGATAGCCAAGGATTCCATCAACTACTCCGCCCCGATGACGTTCAGTAAGGAGGACATCGCGCGGGTGCTGGAGCGGGTGACGGAGGAACGATGAAAATCGATGAATGATGGACGAATAATGGATGACGAAACAGGAAGCATAATTATTCATTATCCATTGTCCATTCTCCATTAAAAAAACGTATCTTTGCCGCCGTATTATTCCATTATGTCATATACCGAAACCGAAATACAAGAAATCGTCGCGGTCCAGCGCAAATTCTTCCGTACGGGCGCTACATTGCCCGTCAAATGGCGGATACAACAGCTGAAGAAACTGAAAGCGGCGGTTATCGCGCACGCCACGGAATTCGAGGACGCGCTGACTGCAGACCTCGGACGGAGTAGGGTAGAGGCCTACCTCTGCGACGTGGGGCCCATTATTGTGGAAATCAACGAGATGCTGCGCGGACTTCGTCGTTGGGCGCGGCCGGAATGCCATTTCAGCGGTCTGATGTGCTTCCCGAGCACCGTCACCAAAGTCTATAAGATGCCCTACGGCGTGTCGTTGGTGATTAGTCCGTTCAACTTCCCGATCCTGTTGACCATCGGGGTGGTGGCGGCGGCGATGTGCGGCGGCAACACCGTGGTGATCAAGTCCAGCAGCAAGTCTGCGGCCTGCACCGAAGTCCTTAAACGCTTCTTCGCGGAGGTCTTCCCGCATGAGTACGTCACCCTCATCGATGGCGGTCATGATGTGGCGGATATGTGCCTCGCGCAGCGGTTCGACAAGATCTTCTACACTGGCTCCCCCGCCGTGGGCAAGCACGTGATGGCTGAGGCTGCCCAAAACCTCACCCCTGTGGCGTTGGAGCTCGGCGGCGAAACCGGCAACTGGTGCGTGGTGCGCAAGGATGCCGATCTCAAGGACGCGGCCCGCAAAATCGCCTTCTTCAAACTATGCAACGCTGGACAGATCTGCATCAACATCAACCAGATAGCCGTGGCTGAGGAGGTTGCGGAACCTTTCTTGGCAGAACTCAAGAAGGCCTTCACAGCACAGGTCGGCGAGCATCCGATTACCAATCCGGAGTACCCTAAACTGATCACAACCGCGGCATACGACAAATGCGCGGCGTTGGCCGACGAGTACCGCGACCGCATCCTCTTCGGCGGCGAGGGCGACCGCGAGACGCAGCATTATGCACCCACCATCATCTATCCAGTGAACAAAGACGAGCATATCGTGCGGCACGAACTCTTCTGTCCGCTGTTGCCCGTTGTGCCATTCCCGGATGCAGAGGTTGATTCCTTGATGGAAACCATCGCCGACCGCGAGCATCCGTTGGCTATGTATCTGTTTACCAAAGATATGCAATGGGCGAATCGCGTGATGCAGACGCAACAGTTCGGCGGCGGATGCATCAACGAGGTCTGCATTCACATGATGGTGAAGGGCGTGCCGTTCAACGGCGTGGGCCACTCCGGTATGGGCGCCTACCACGGAGAGTGGGGGTTCCGCGAGTTCACACACCCCCAGACAGTCCTCAAGGGCCGCACCATCTTCAACCTTCCCTTGCGCGAGCACCCCTACACGGGCAAGGCCGGCGAGTGGAAGATGAAACTGCTGAAGTGGTTCGAACGGTGAGGGTGATTCCGTATGCCATTTTCGGATATTAAACAGAAATGAAAGAATAACGAAGCGTATAAAAAATAGAACAATATGAAAAAGACCATTTTATCAGTATTATTGATGCTGGCGACGGTTGCCGTTTTTGCCCAGCAACAAATAATCAGCTTTGAGGTGAAGGGCGATGAAAAATCCTATAACCAAGTCCGGGTCGTGAATGAGACCTCATACACGAACTTTCATTGCAGAGTGGTGATTCTGAATGAGGACAAAAGTGTGAAGGATGTCTATGGCGACTACGAACTCAAGGAGAAAGGAGATTCGGACGCCAATACGAAAAGCGGAAACGAAAGCAGAATCAAAAAAGGGGAGTGGCTCGGCGTTCAATTTCCGAAAAATTTCACAGAGGAGGTCTCCTTCTTCGTGGAATACAAAGACTACCCGCTGTTTGACGTGATCGTCATCCATTTGACGGACAAAGGCGGTGGATACGAGGATGAGTATTAATTACAATGCATAAGGAGAAATCCTGCTGTCCACTTGCGGACACAGTTTAATCACATCGAAGTATGACACGAAACCCTCTTTTGTTTTTTGCGTTATTGGTGATGTCTTTGGCGGCATACGCGCAGGCCGACCACTGCGATTCGGTGCTCATCACGCAGGACACCACCATCTTCGTCGGACAGTCCGTGCCGCTGCAGTCGCACAACCTGTTTGAATACACCTGGCTGCCGGAGACGGCGTTCACCAATCCGCACGACAGCAACCAGACAGTCTCGCCGACGGAGACCACCACGTATCACGTCACGGGTCGCTACATCTACGGCAACATTGTGACGAACGGGGATTTCCAGAGTGGAAATACCGGTTTTACCAGCGGCTACAGCTATTATACCACCAACTCCAATACGTGGGGAATCATTGGGCAAGAGGGCACGTACACCATTAACTCGAGTTCGGCGAACGTGCACAACAATTTCGGCACATATATCTGTTACGACCATACCTACGGTAACAGCACCGGAAAGTGCATGTACGTGAATGGAGCGGGCTCGGCAAACACCACAGTTTGGCAGCAGGTTATCAATGTGCAACCCAACACCGATCACATCTTCATCACTTGGGTGGCCAGTCTCGGACAGGGTTCTACCTGTTCATCCAGCGAGTTGGCACGGTTGCAGTTCAGCATCAACGGCCAGACCATCGGTAATATCTTCACGGCACCCACAGCCACGGCCCAGTGGCAGCAGTTCTACCAGATCTGGAACAGCGGCAACTCCACCACGGCGACCATCCGCATCCTCAACCAGAATACCGTGAACTCCGGCAACGATTTCGCCCTCGATGACATCAGTTTCTCGCCGATGTACACCTGCACTGACTCCGTGACCGTGGAGGTGCTCGTTCCGCTCTACGCGTTTCCAGATACGGTGATTTCCTGCATCGGCGGCACGCAGACCATCCACCCGTTGGACAACGACACCATTGATGCCTTCTGTACCGCCGACGGCCCGATTGAGCCCGAAATCATCCAATATCCGTCGCACGCACAAGTTTCCGCCACGGGGTCTGCCCACGAGGTCTTCAACTTCCAGTTTGGCGGCGACTTTGTCGGCGAGGACACTCTCCTGTACCGTATCTGCTGCGCTAACAGTTGCGACACTGCCGCCGTAATCCTGATCTCGAAAGGCTACACATCGGAATTCTCCGACACAGCCTGTGTGCAATATTCGTGGAACGGACACACCTATTCCTCCACGGGCGACTATGATCAGCACCTCTCTGCCGCCGACGGTTGTGACAGTACAGTGACGCTGCATTTGGAAATCATCAATCCCACGGTCGCCATCATCTCCAACAATCCGGAATTCTGTTCCACGCACGAAACCGTGTTGGAGGTGGAGAGCGAATTTGAGCATTTCCTCTGGAGTACCGGAGACACCACCACGTTTTTGGAGGTGACCGAACCTGGTCTCTATTCGGTGACGGGCAGCAACAAGTTCTGCGATGGACGGGCAAATTTTACCATCGAAAATTGCGAGATTGTGGTCTATATCCCCAATGTTATAACGCCTTCGAGGTCCGATGGCCTTAACGACTATATCTCCATTCCCGAAGCAGTGCGTTCGGAAATTTTGGACTTTGAGTTTATGATTTTCGATCGCTGGGGGGAGATATTCTTCGCCACGACGGACGTGAATTTCGTCTGGGACGGCACTTACAAGGACAAACTTGTGACCAACGGTGTCTATAATTACCTGATGAAATACACGCCCAGCACGGGGAAACCAGTGGTGAAACGGGGAAGCATTACGGTGCTTTAAAATTGCCGTAATTCGCTGTTGGATAAATTTTTATGACTTTGCAATAGTTGTGGGGGCTGTCGCATTGCGGCAGTCCTGATTTGTGTTCAAAAAAAATTAAAACACGTACCACGATTTTTTATACTTTTGCCGCTTATTTTTTTGAACAGTATTATCTGGAAAGTATAATTAATATTTTGGAAAGTATAATTAATATGAAGAAATATGTACCTTACATTGCAGCGTTGATGTCGCTTATGCTTGTGAATTTTGCCGCTTTCGCTCAAGACGGCACCCGGGAGCACCCTTACCCCATCGGTGACATAAGCGCCCTAATCTCTTTTGCACAATGCATCAACAACAATCAGCCTTTCGCATTCGAAGACGGCAAGTTCGTCTTCGATATAGAGGGCAACATCCCGGCAGGCGGCGCGGGCACTTACTTCGAGCAGACCGCCGACATCGATATGAACAGTGCCAATTGGAACATTCCTATTGGCATGCAAAACAAAGGATTCGAAGGCACTTACTTAGGCGGTGGACACAAGATCATGAATCTGACGCTTACGGCCGACAATCGGGCACTCTTTTGCCACTCCAAAGGCCACATTTCTGGCCTCACCATCGAAAACCCCGTGTTCGAAGGCACTTTTAACGACGGCGGGGCATTAGCCACCTACGTGATGGGCGGTACTATCGACAACTGTCATGTCACGGGCAACGACTTGGTGTTCAACGGCAAAGATTGTGGTGCCCTGATAGGTTGGGTAGGTCAGTTGTCCGATTATTTCAAAGCTGACAGTATCAGGATCTCCAACTGTTCCAACCGTTGCCATATCACCTCCACATACCAACAATCGAACGCAAACGACCAGAACTCCGTGGCCGGCGTGGTGGCGGTCATCAACGCGCGGCACTACGTGGTGACCCGTTGCTTCAACACCGGCGACATCACTTCCACCTACAGGCCCAAGTTCCAAAACGACGAACTCTGCTTCGCCGGTGTGGTCGGCAGAGGCCTTTTGCCCAACTATCCGTCTGAGATCACCTACTGCTACAACAGGGGCGACATCACCGCCCACTGCGGATACCTTGGCGGCGTGGCCGGCTTTTTCAACGACGAAGCCGGTATCAGCAACAGCACACGATGCGCCATCGACTACTGTTTCAACACCGGCAATATCACCGGCGAGTGCGTGTTGTATTCTGACGATCCGGCGGTACATGTCGTTGCCGACTCCAGTCTCAATGTCTTCTCCCTCGGCGGTGTGGTGGCGCCCTGCAAGACCCCGACGCGTTACTGCTTCAACACCGGCAATGTCACATTGACGAAGCACCCGCACCCGAAGTTCAACATCTGGGGCGACCAGGGGGTGGCCGGCGTGGGCAGCAGCGCCAAGCACTGCTTCAACGTGGGCGAAATCAACAACTACGAGGAGAGAAACGGACGCGCGGCGGGCGTGGCTCGCGACACGGCGGCTTTCTGTCTCAATGCTGCATGCGTCTATGACCGCAACCCCAAATACACTTTCTCCCCGCACAACATCGCCAGAATAATCATCGGAGATTGTTTCTCCGACGCCCAGATGTCTGTCGATGGACAGGACGGCAACCTCTACCCCACCTCGAAAATCATCGGCGAGTTCTCCAAGGGACAGCTCGGCGAAGACTGGATTTACGAGGATGGCCGTTACCCGCGACTCAAGTGGACCGACACCTGCGATTGGGCCCGTGACATCGCCAAAGTGGCCTGCACCCCCATCATCCTGGCCGACACCGTCACCGACATCCACCATGTGAAAAACGGCATCAGGCTGACCGGCTGCGACAGCGGCGTGGTGTGGAAAGCCCCCGAGGGCAACTGCCTGTTCGTTGACCCGACGCTTGCCAACACAGCGTGCTCCAACAACGCCATCCAACCGGCATTGGCATTGCAGCCCTTGTGCGGCGATTTCGTCACCGTGGCGGCTACCCTGAACGGCGACACCATCAAGACCGTCACCTTGCTTCGCAGCGTGGCCATGCCCCACGACACCCTCACCGTCGATAACCTCGACGACCTGAAGACACTGCGCGACGGTGTCAACACCGGCAAAGCCTTCCCCTACAAAAGCTACGAAGTGCCTCGCTACGCGGATGGGGTCACCTTCAAGCTGACCACCGACCTCGACATGCAAAGCGAGAGTCCTTGGGTGCCCATCGGCTCGGTCTTCAGCGGCAGCCGCTTCGCAGGTCTTTTCCTCGGCGACGGCCATACCATCGACAATCTCAGTCTCGATGATGCCACTCCTTATATCTACAAGAATGCCAATGTCGGCGGTCTTTTCGGAATGCTGAGCGGCGAGGTGCGCGACCTGACCTTCACCAACCTTCATGCGGATTCCACCACCATAGTGGCGGGAGCCGTCTGCGCCCTGATGAACGGCGCCACCATCGAAAACTGCATTGTCAAGGGGCATATCGAGACCTCCAGATCCAGCAACAACTACGCCATCAGCGGCACCGCCGGCCTGGCAGGCGCGTCGCTGACCACTCGCGATCAAGACTTCAACTTCTTTTGTCGCGACACCATCCGCAACTGCGTCAACTATGCGGACATCATCACCCATGTCGGCCGCGGCGCCAACATCGCCTCCCATAGTGTCGGCGGCATTATCGGTCACGGCGGCGTGGTGATCGACTGCGCCAATGCGGGCGACATCTCCGGCGGCAGCGAATGCGGCTACATCGGCGGCATCGGCGGCGATATGACCAGTGCCCTGCGCTGCTTCAACACCGGCCGCGTCACCATCGCAGAGGCTCCCCAAGCTATAGACTACTTCGTCGGCGGCGTGGTGGGAAAGAACGAATATGACAGCACCATCATGTACTGCTATAATGCCGGAACCGTCGATGGCAGTGACCGCAGTCCAGTCGGTGGCATCGTCGGCTATGGTGCCCCGCGATACTGCTACATGACCAACACGGTAACCGGCAGGGGCAAATATCTCGGCAGCATTGCGGGCACTGTAAATCCCAATACCCTACATTGCTATTACGACAAGCAGATGTCCCCCCTGGGTGGCGAAAATGGACAAGATGCTCCCGGACGATCCCTTGTTGGTCTTGAAACCACCGGCATGCTGGGCTCTGCCCTTCAAAGTTCGTTGGGAGACCCCGCAAACTGGATCTTCACCCCGGGACTATATCCCCAGCTTGCAATATCCGCTGATGTGGAGACGCATCACGCTGCGTCTCTACGTACCCAACTATCTCGCGTTTCCGTCATGCCGGTTGTGCTAGGTCCCGGCCAGAACTGGATGTCCGCCCACGACAGTATTCCCCTCCGCGGCTGCGATGAGCACCACTTCTGGACAAAGCTCCAAGGCTGTGTGACAGTTGACAGTTGCCATGTCACCGCCACGGATCGCGACATGGGGGTGATCGAACTTGCCGCCACCATCGACAGCGTCCCCTACCGTTTCGTCACGCTTAAGTTCAACATGGACGAGAAACACGCCCTCGTCATCAAAAACGCCGCGCAGTTCGACACCATGCGGATGGTCATCAACGAAGGTGGCTACTACCACTACAGCGACAGCACTTTCCATAAAAACATTCCTGCCAATGCCGACTCTACCGACTTCGTCGCCATTGACGACGGTGGCAACGAACGCTTCTTCAAGCTCATCACCGACATCGACATCAATGATATTAAGGAAGAGGGGCATGTCAGAGGATGGATTCCCGTCGGAGGATTCGCCGACGACTGTTGCGCCCTTTATAAAGGCAACCCCTTCAAGGGAACCTTCGACGGCGGCGGCCACACCATCAGACACCTGACATTCCAGCAGAATGACATCATCCATCCCACAGATTACTGCTACCATCACCAAGGCTTGTTCGGCACGGTGGATGGCGGCACGGTGAAGAACCTGCGCATCGCGCAAAGCGACACTACGTTGGGCAACAGCAGCGCCTTCCTATGCAGTGTGAACAAAGGCGGCACCCTTTACCATTGCGAAATCGACTCCTGCACCTTGACCATCCGTTACGGCGCTTCCGGTGCTGATAGACACGACCATGCCTTGCTCTGCGCCAAGAACGAAGGCGGCACCATCGACAGCTGCCAGGTGAAAAACTGTGTGATAGCCCCGGATTCGTCAAGCGAAGCCTTCTTCTACAACATCGGTGGTGTCTGTGCACTCAACGACCGTGGCATCGTCAGCCGCTGTATAGCGGAGCATCTCACCATAAACGATCCTCGTCAGGGACAAGGAGCACTGCAGAGTGTGGGTGGCATCTGCGGAAAGAACTTCCATGGACAGCTGCAGTTTGGCACCATAAAAAACAGCCAGATCACCCTCAAAATGAATCTGCCGCACAAGTTTATCGGCGGCATCTGCGGTCTCAGCGGCTACGATCCCGATAAAGACACGGACGAACAAAGCTACGCCCATATTCCTTCTGTCATTAGTGATTGCAACAGCGATTCGACCATAATCAACGCCTACACTCATGGGGACAATGATAGCACCAAAAAGATAATGAATATCGGCGGCATTGTGGGTTCCTGCCAAGGACGCATCATCCAACTCGAACGATGCTCCACCATGGAAAACAGCCGCATTTTGGCTGTCGCCGACACCGTGGGCGGTATCTGCGGTCGCTTCTGCGGCGAAGGAGGCGAGAGTTACTGTAATACCTGTGGAAACAACGCTTCGGTGACGGGCAACGACTATGTGGGCGGCATTGTGGGGCTTATGAGTGGCGCCCAACTGTACGATGGCAAAAATCAGGGCGAGGTACGTTCTCTCATAGACTTCGAATATAACTCGGGCTACTATGCCGGCGGCATAGCGGGTGCCGTGGTGGGAGAATCCAGCCTCTTCATTTGCGACAACAGTGGCACTGTCGCAGCCGACTCAAGCTATGTGGGCGGCATTGCGGGTGCCTTGATGGGGGAGAGTAACATCACCTCTTGCATAAACTACGGTGATGTCAGCGGTTTCAACCAAGTGGGTGGTTTGGCCGGCCTTATCCTAAAAGACGCCTGGTTCGAAGGGAGCTCTAACAGCGGCCTTGTGAGAGGCATCGCCCAGGTGGGTGGATTGGTAGGCTATTTGAAAAGTTCCACGGGAAACAGATGTAGCAACAGCCACAACTATGCAGACACCATACACTTCTCCGCCATGGGCGGCGGTGTCTGCGGCTATGCCGAAGACACCACGATGCTTGAAGGCTGCTCCAGCGTGATGATTCTGTCATACGATACAATAAGAATACAATACTGGGACAATCTCAGAGAATTCCGCGACGCCGTCAACTCTGGCAACAGCTTCGAAGGTAAAGTCATCGTGCTGGATTGGGACCTCAACTTGGGTAATGGATGGACTCCCATCGGTACACCCGAACATCCTTTCCGCGGCATCTTCGACGGTCAAGACCATACCATCAATTTCGGTATCTACAACGAATCAAATGACTACCAGGGATTCTTCGGCTATATGCAAGGTACCGTCAAGAACGTCAATTTCCCTCAATGCAGTGTCATCGGCCGCAACTATGTAGGCGTTATCGCGGGCTACTGCCATGGCACCATCTCGAACTGCTATTCCTATCGCGAGAAGGTGGAAGGTGAGAAATATGTCGGCGGTCTGGTCGGCATGGCCCGCTATTCGGAAATCCAGGACTGCTTCAACGGCAACAACATCGTTGGCGAGCAATACGTGGGCGGCATTGTGGGCGACTTCGCATCGTGCAAGAACGACAACTGCTATGGCACAATGAAATATGATCTTTATGGCGGCAACGTGAGCCGCTGCTACAACTACGGCATGGTCAGAGCCACGGGCGATACCAGCCACGTGGGCGGCATTGCCGGCTACACCTCGGCCGAGGTGAAACATTGCTACAACAGCGGCATCGTCGATGGCAAAGGCTTTGTGGGCGGCCTCTGCGGCCAACTCGATGGCGACAACCTCCACCACTGCTACAACGCCGGCCATGTGTCCGCCACCGGCAACAACAAAGGAGCCGTATGTGGAAGTCTCGATTTACAAAACATAATATACAATTGCTTTTACGACCGCCAAATGTGTACGGTGCAGGACGACAATGCCTCCGGCTACAACACGCTCAAGATGACGGGCACCGCCCTCCGAAATGCCCTCGGCACGGACTACTGGTCGTACAACGACAATGAATATCCCACTCTCAAAACGACTAAAAAAGACAGCACCTATTTCCGTATTTCGGTGAAGCCGTTGCTGCTCCCGGGCAATATGCCCGTGGACAAGATCGTGCAACCTTTCTGCGGCGTCACGGGGAATGCTCCTTACAGCCAAGTTGAGTGGTCGCGATACAGAACAGCAACAGAAGCAGTGGACACTATAATACATCTGGCCGACAAAGACAGCATTACGCTGCTCGGTTGCGGTGTGGACACGTTGAAAGTGAGCCACCCCGGCTATGGCTTCGAACGCCTGGTGCCGATTGTGGTAGCCGCAAAAGAGGCCACGGTGGAGACCGTGCACACATGCGGCAGCATCTACAAGTGGAACAAGAACAATCAGTATTATAACGAAACTGGATTCTACACCTGTGATACTTGCGCTAATAAACCGGCCTTGGACCTTACCATCACTCCTGTCACAATCACCTCAACACCTATCAATAGCACTTGCGAGACGATTCCTGACGGCGCAGTGCTTGTATCGGTGACAGGGGGGCCTGGCAACGGATTCCGCTACCTGTGGACAAATTCCCTCACGGGAGACACCATCAGCAACACACCTGCCCTCACGAACATAACAGCCGGCTATTATTCAGTGACCGTGACCGATTCGCTTTTCCCGACCTGTGAACAAACAAGTCCGCAACAATTGTCCTCATCTAACACGGTAGAATTGACCATCAAGAGTTGTGACGCAAGCAAAACCTACGACGGCACAGCGCTCACGGGCAACAGCTATGTGGTGACCGAGCAGGGCTTCGAACCCGATACCCTTCCCGCCGACAGCTTCGCCATCCTCGCCAACGGCGACACCGTGCGCGTCACGTTCGACAGTAACGCCGTCAATGCCGGAACATACGAGAACAAATTCACCTACAGCATCTCCAACGGCATCGACCACAGCTGCCACTACGATGTCGATACGATTTTCGGCACTCTCTCCATCACCCCGCGTCCCGCCACCATCATCGTCAATGACACCAGCAAAACCTACGGAGATGAAGACCCCGTTTTCTCCGGTACAGTCACTGGACTTGTCAACAGCGATAGCCTCGTAATCCACTATTTCAGGAGTTCCAACATAGAAACCGTGGGTAACCACCCCGACATACTGACCGCCGAGCTAAACGAAAACTATACGGTGACCATCGACTCGGGGGATCTCACCATCTCCTGCCGCGATCTCTTGAACAAAATTGACACTGCCAATTGGCCCGACGACATCGAGAACTGGAACGAATGCTATTCCCCATCCAACACCAACGCGCTGCCTTCTATCGACAGTATCAAAAAACTGATAATCAAGCAACTGATACTGGCCAACAACGACACGTTGCAACCCGATGCCTTCCAAGTGCTCGCAAAGGATTCGACGATATTGGCTAACAACTGCGATTGGAAGTGGGTACGCACCTATACCGTCAAGATTTCCAACCCCAACTTTTGCGATTCGACAAGCAGAGTCATTTACGTGAGCGGCGGCGACCAGTCGGCTCCTGTGCGCTCTATCAACGATCTTTGGAAATACGGCACAGTATATCAGGATGCCTGCTTGGCCAGTTTCGACATAGACCTGTTTTTCCCTAAAGACCAGGATCTCTTCGACGACTGCAGCCAAATGACCATCACCCACAAGGACACCAACACCGGCGACGACCACTACGGATGGACGATCCGCCGTTCGTATGTGGTGACGGATGCCTGCGGCCATACCATTTACGATACCATCGAGGTCTCCGGCCGCGACCAGACGCCCCCTGTGGCTAGCAACCCCGAGGTTAAAAACAACACCCTATGGGCCGATTCTGCCCAGTGCCTCTGCGACAGCATCCAGGTCATTCAGAACTTTGAGAATTTGAAGACTCTCTTCGGTATCAGCGACGCTTGTTCCGGCGAGGATGTCAGCTTAGTGAGTTCGTCGAAAACGCTGAAAACCGGCGAACACTGCGACTACACGGTGATCATCGCCTACGTGGTGGCCGATGCCTACGGCAACTCGACGACCATCTATCATGCGCAGTTCATCCAAGACACGATAGGGCCTACCTTCGAGATCGTCCCCCATGACACGACCTTGTGCGTTGACCCCGACGGCGACTACGGAAACACCGTCACCCGTGTCGCAGCCGAAATAACGGTTACGAATCTGCACGACAACTGCACGAAACTGCAGGAGAGTTTCAGTGTCCAAAGCTCAATAGATACTTCCCGCTTTAACATTCAACATCCTCGGGGGTATAGAATAACTCAGGGCGAATCTGACAATGGCGTGCGACACTACAAGCAACTCTGGACCGTGACCGACTCCTGTGGCAACACCACCTACGATTCGATTTCCATCCACGTTCGTCCTTTGCCGAAAATCACTCAAATCACCAAACCCTATCAAATCATCATCTACGGCAATCCTATCACGGAAGTGTGGATATATCATCAGTACTCCGACCTTTCCATAACGGGTTTGTCCGGCATCGGATTGGACTCGCTCGGATGCTCTGTAGAACATAAAAAAGACCAAAATAATAATGAATATGACAGAGTGTATGGCGATCCTGAATTCGCCGTCTCTAACGCCACGTTTCTCGTTACGGCCACCAGCCACCAGGGATGGGGCTGCAGCTCTGTTGACAGCACCTTTAGCATCAAGGTGGAACCGAGACCTATCGTCATCACCGCCACCGACGCCACCAAGAAGTACGACGGCACCCCGCTGACCTCGACAGACTACATCTGTACGACGGACGAAGGCTCACCTGACGACGCCCTCGTCCATGATGACGTTATTTCAAGCTTGTCATTCAGCGGCAGCCAGACCATTGTGGGTTCATGCACAAACACCCCCAGCAATGCGAAAATCACCGCCCCGAACGACACCACCATCGATAAGACATCCAACTATTCGATTGACTACTACCCCGGGACGCTGACGGTATCGGTAAATGACACCCTCATCAAGGTTATCCCCGGCAGCGCAAGCAAGGTTTACGACGGATCGCCGCTGACGAAGAATAATCACGACGACTTCACCGTGACGGGCGTGCCCGAAGGCCTCACCTGGACCGCCACCGCCGACGGCACGGTGACGAACGTGGTTCCCGGCGAGGGCGAGAAGGCCGTGAATGCGGTGACCTCGTTCCATATCTTCGATGCGAACAACAATGACGTGACCGCCTATTTCACCAATATTGACACAGATTCGACCGGCACGCTGACGATCACCCCGGTATCCGTACTTGTCAACGCAGTTGCGAAGAACAAGATCTATGGCGAGGCCGATCCGCCGCTTACCGCCACGTTCACGGGCATGCTCGAAGGCGACAGTTTCATCCCGAGCTACACCATCTCCCGCGAAACCGGCGACACAGTCGGTCAATACATCATTACCCCCGCCGGTGATGTCGCCCAAGGCAACTATGTCGTTACTTACGACACGGCACTGCTCTCCATCACTCCGAAAGCTCTCACCATCACCGTCAACGACGCCGAGAAGACCTGCGGACAAGCAGACCCGACGTTCACCGGCACGGTGGAAGGTCTGGTCAACCCCACCGACCTCGGCACGATCTCCTACATCCGCACCAACACAGAAGTGGAGGCTGTCGGAACATACGAGGACGTACTTTCCGCCACTTACACCCCCAGCAACAACTACAACATCACCCTCAACAAGGGCGACTTCACCATCCACTGCCGCAATATCGTGGAACCCGCCAATTGGCCCGCAAACCTCACGAATCAGAATAACTGTTTCGCCAATGCGGACACGATCGGCCTGAAAGATGCCAGCGAGATTCAGACACTCTTTGCGAATTGCAACCCCGTCACGAATGCCGGTGAGGTTACAGTGACGACACAAGACAACGCCATTGCGACCAGCGATTGCGAATGGGCATGGACCCGCACCTACAACATCTCGATTACCGGTGGTTGCGCTTCGACGACGAAGACGATGAGCGTCAGCGGCGGCGACCATACCGCACCTGCCTTGACCGGCATTTGGCCCGACAACATCGAGAATGTGAACAGCTGCTTTAGCGACACCTTGCAGAATATGCTCTACACTAACGCCCAAGTCAAGGCCCTCTTCTCCGACTGCGGAAACTTCACCGTGGATAGCACCATGACCACCTCCGGCAACAACTGCTCATGGACTATCACCAAGACTTACACCGTGAAAGATGCGTGCAACAACATCTATTACACCTCCGGCACCACGTTGCCCAGTATGAGTGTCAGCGGCGGCGACCATACCGCACCTGCGTTGACCGGCACTTGGCCTGGAAACATCGAGGATGTGAACAGCTGCTTTAGCGACACCTTGCAGAATATGCTCTACACTAACGCCCAAGTCAGGGCCCTCTTCTCCGACTGCGGAAACTTCACCGTGGACAGCGCCATGACAATCTCCGGCAACAACTGTTCGTGGACCATCACCAAGACTTACACTGTGAAAGATTCGTGTGGCAACATATACTACACCTCCGGCACCACGTTGCCCAGTATGAGTGTCAGCGGCGGCGACCATACAGCACCTGCGTTGACCGGCACTTGGCCTGGAAACATCGAGGATGTGAACAGCTGCTTTAGCGACACCCTGCAGAACCTGCTCTACACCAACGCCCAGGTGAAGGCTCTCTTCTCCGACTGCGGAAACATCACCGTGGATAGCACTGTGACCACCTCCGGCAACAACTGCTCATGGACCATCACCAAGACTTACACCGTGAAAGATTCGTGCAACAATATCTACTATACCTCCGGCACCACGTTGCCCAGTGTGAGCGTCAGCGGCGGCGACCATACCGCACCTGCCTTGACCCGCACTTGGCCCGACAACATCGAGAATGTGAACAGCTGTCTGGTTGACACCCTGCAGAACCTGCTCTACACCAACGCCCAGGTCAAGGCCCTCTTCTCCGACTGCGGAGAGTTCACCGTGGATAGCACCGTGACCACCTCCGGCAACAACTGCTCATGGACCATTACCAAGACTTACACTGTGAAAGATGCGTGCGACAACATCTACTACACCTCCGGCACCGCGCTGCCCAGTATGAGCGTCAGCGGCCGTGACCAAAATAGTCCGCATCTCAAAGCGGGCAGCACACTGCCTTCCAATGAGAATCAGGACGCCTGCTTCAGCCAGCGGGCCGCAGCTCCCTCCGCCAATGTCATTGAAGCCTTGTTTGAGGATGACTGCAGCAACGTGTCCGTCTCCTACAGAGACGAGACAATCGACGATGACCATGACTGCGGATGGAGGACCACCTACAACTACACCGTCAGCGACGGTTGTCCGGCTAACAACATTACCATCCAGCTGCCTCAGAGCGGCGGCGACCTGACGGCTCCCGTGTTGACGGGTACCTGGCCTGACAATATCTTGGGTCAGAACAATTGCCTCGCCAATGCGGACAAGAGCGGCTTGAAGGATGCGTCCTACATACAGTCGCTGTACGAGGATTGCTCCGGCATCGTCACCGTGACGTTTAAGGACGACACTATAGGCAACGACTGCGCGTGGACTATAACCCGTACCTACACTGTTAAGGACGGGTGTCAAAATGCGTTGGATACGGACCCGACGATGAGCGTCAGCGGTGGCGATCGCAACAAACCGAGCTTCACCGTGCCGGTTGCCAAGACTGTCTGTCCCAATACCGACGGCTCGTACAACATCGACCCGACGGTCACGGGTAATGTGTCCAATCTCTCCGATGACTGCCATTCCGCAGCACAGCTTACCATCGACTACTCCGACAGCGAGCCCGAACTCCTGCCGAGTGGAAAACGCCAGATCATCAGAACCTGGACGGTGACCGACGCTTGCGGCAACGATTCCGTCCAAACACAGACGATCACCATCAATCCGCTGGTGGAACTCACCCTCACCAATGCCACTCAAACCATCTTCGTCGGAGACCCGATGGAACCTGTCCAAGTCTCTTATAACTATGCCAATCTCTCTTACAGCACCTTGCCTGACGGATTGAGCTATAACTCAACCTCGAATGTTCTCTCCGGCACTTTGACCGAGGTGGGAGAGTATTCCGTTACCTTCACGGCAAGCAGCAACCAGACTCCTAACTGCGGCTCCAAGCAAGAAACTGTCAACATCACGGTGGAACGCATAGAAGAGCCGGTGGTCATCATCTCCGACTCCGCCGCCAAATTCTATGACGGCACTCCGCTCACCAGTCACCACTATGTGGTCACCTTCGGCGGGGACACCGTCACTAACGTGGATGCCACCGGTCTGGTATTCATCCTCTCCACCGGTGACCGCATCACTATCACACCGGATCCGGCGAGCACCCTCACCAACGCGGGCTCCGTTGACAATCTCTTCAGCTACATAATGGAAAACGAACACCACTACCTGTCGGTTTCGCAGCAATATGGCAAACTGATTGTCAATAAGGCGACCCTCACTATGGAGTTGGACACCGCCCGCACATACGACGGACATCCGTTCGTGGTGACCGCCAACCAGCTGCACGTCACGGGCCTTGCCCCCACCGACCATTTCACTGGTGGCACAATCACTACGGAAAGTTACGTGGCAAAGAACTATTTGTGTCAAGACGGCAGCTTCCATGCCATGATGGAAGACGGCATCGCTGTGAAGTCGGGATTCGCCATCGACAACGGCTTGGGCAACTACGTGCCCGACTTCAATGTCACCTTGCGTATATTGCCCATCACCGAGGGCTTCGACTGTCCGGACGACCTCGAAATCGTGTTGCTGGACGGAGCCTCCGATACGATGGTGACGCTACCTGCCAGTGCGACCCTGACCCCGATGGTGGATCATATTGTCATCAGCAACAACTTGTCGGAGTACAACCCGATGACGCTGGGCGCACACACCATCACCTGGACCCTTTCTGATGACCTCGGCAATGCGATGACCACCTGCGAGCAAATCGTGACGGTGGAATACGTTCCCTGCTTGGGGGTCAGCTACCAGGGTTATGACTACGATGCGGTGCGTGTCGGTTCGCAGTGCTGGCTCGCCGAGAACCTGCGCTGGGCCACCGGCAACCACAAAGCCTACAACGAGGATGCTTCCAATGTCGAAAAGTTCGGATACCTCTACAGCTGGTACACCGCCATGGGGGTGACGGAAGGCAACGACGGGGCCGCTTTGACCACCTATACGGCCGATGACGGCACTCAGTATGTGCAGGGCATCTGCCCGACCGGATGGAGCGTGGGCAGCTTGGACGATTACGAGTTGCTGAACCTTACCGCCGGTAGCACCAGTGCCTTGAAGGATACGAGCACGCAGTACTGGCTGAACGGTTTCGAAGGCACGACGCCGAACACCGGCTTCGCGGCCCGCGCCGGCGGCTGGTACAACAGTAGCCTGAACCGTTACGAGGATATCATGACTGGCTACCACTTCTGGAAGGCCGACGATCCGGGCACGAGCACGGTGGTTTCAACTACCACGATCATAGCGTGCAAGATCAGCTACTGGTGCGACCGAATCCTCTATGACGAGAGTCTGAAGACGGATTTGAGAAGCGTGCGTTGTATCAGGAAGGTGGCGCAGTAAAGACTGTCTGGATAACCAGATGCACGACCAGTGCATCTGGTTAATGTTAATGTCTTAACAGGTCTCCCACATCGTAATCATCTTGTACACCAGCGTCGCGGCGAGCACGTCGGAGACTTTGCTGTCGGCTTGCGGGCATAGCTCCACCACGTCGAAGCCGGTGACGTTTTTGCTGCGGAACACCTTCTCCAAGAAGGAGAGGGTGGGGTACCATTGCAGTCCGCCGGGCAGCGGGGTGCCGGTGGCCGGCAGTATCGACGGGTCGAAACCGTCCAAGTCCACCGTAATATAGACATTGTCGGTAAGGCGGTTGATTGCCTGTTCCATCCAATCTTCCCGATTGTGGATGAGATGCGCGTAGAAGATGTTCTCCGGCACGATGTTGTGCATCTCGTCGGTGCAGACGTTGCGGATGCCGACCTGCACCACGCGGGCGGCGCAGTCTTGGGCGCGGCGCATCACGCAGGCGTGGTTGTAGGGCGAGTCGTGGTAGCTGTCGCGGAGGTCCGCGTGAGCGTCAATCTGCAGCACCGTGAGGTCCGGATAGGTCTCCGCCATCGCCTGGATCGCACCCACGGAGACGGAGTGCTCCCCGCCCAAGAGGACCGGGCGTTTGCCCATGTCCATGAAGTGGCGCATCCTGTCGTGGACGGATTTCACCATCGTTTCCGGTGTGCGCAGGTCGTAGTTGTGGCGGTCGGTATGGATGCCGGCCAGCCAGGCCTCGTGTTGGTACTGGACGTCATACAGCTCCAGACTGTCGGAAGCGTCCAAGATGGCCTGTGGGCCTTTGTCGGCACCCTTCACGAAGGTGCTCGTACCGTCGTAGGGCACGCCCATGATCACATATCGGGCGTTGTCCAGCTCGTACAGACGCTCATCGTCCATATCGAGAAAGAAGGGCATGGTCTTTATCATTTTGGTTTAGGGTTAACGGTTAGTAGTTAGTAGTTAGTAGTTAGTAGTTAGTAGTTAGTAGTTAGTAGTTAGTAGTTAGTAGTTAGTAGTTAGTAGTTAGTAGTTAGTAGTTAGTAGTTAGTAGTTAGTAGTTAGTAGTTAGTAGTTAAAAATATGGCGCGAAGATAGGATTTTTTTTTTGTTGCAGTTGTCGAAAAAAAACTATCTTCGCGGCATGAAATCCACTGCCAATTCGTTCGAGATAAGTTCTAACCTTGTCAACGGTCTTGAATCATGAGCCGCAAACGACATAGTGCTGCCAAGTCGAAGTCCCGAAAAAGGACATCGTATGCTCAGAAGCATCCTCGGGCTAATAGTGTGCGCCCTTCGCCTCAAGAAGTGGAGAATAAGAGGTATAGGATACTTTTTATAATCATGTTGGTTATCGCCATTATTGCCCTTTTATTTTACTTGATTCAAGGAGGTGCACCAGCATACGATTGGTATCCTGGTCAAGCTCTGTACGATAGATAACAATTGTAAAGTTGTCCCAGTTGTCGTCCCCCATAACAAACATCACCAAACCCTTCTTCCTGCCGTCAACTGCTAACTGCTAACTACTAAATGCTAACTAAATGATCGTCACCGGCTCGATCTTCTCAATCTCCCCGATCGTCTTCATCGCGAACTCGCAGAGGGTAGGGGAGAAATCGTGGACGCGCTGCTGCCAGGTGGCGAGATCGACGTCGAGGTGGTCGGAGATAATCTTGAAGGAGACGTAGGGTTTCCCGAAATGCTTGGCGACGGTGTAGAGCGCCGAGGACTCCATGTCGAAGCAGTCGGCCTTCTCCCGCAGACCTTGCAGGAACTCGGCGGAATAGACATGCGGCGACACGAAGCAGTCGGAGGAGAAGAGTTTTCCGTCGGCAGCCTCGGGTGTCTCCACCGGCAGACGGTCGAGGAGCATCGGGTAGTCGATGAAGGCGGCGCCGCCGGAGACGATCTCCGTGACGCGGACCAGCGACCCCACGGGCGCGGTGTGCGCACCGGCGGTGCCGATGTTCAGGATGGTGAAATCTTCGTCACGGTGCTGATCTATGAACTGCAACATGGCGTTGGTGGCGTTCTCGCGGCCGATACCGCAAAGGTGCACTTTATCTTTGATGTTGAGGACTTCCTCTTCAACGGCTGCGAATAGGGCGATTCTCATAATCTAAGGGTTTAAGGTTTAAGGTTTATAGTTTAAGGATTATGGATTATGGTTTATGGTTTATGGCCGACACTAACATATTACGCAATGTCGCAACGGACATCCCCAGTCATTATCCATTATCAATTTACTTCCGTCCGATAAGGACCCCCGAGACGTTCCAGGCACTGAAGTAGCTGCCTTCGCGCTGGCCCTGCGGGATGGCGACGGTGAGGGTGTGCTTGCCCGGGGTGAGCCCCGTGAGGTCGAAATAGACCGGCTGCGTGGCGGTGCCGGGACACCAGCCCGAACGGGAGTAGTCGGAAGAGGAGAGACCGTTCCAGAAGTTGCCCGACGCGGGGTTGAAGACCCGGAATGTGCCGCAGTCGCTGCGCCACGGCGTGTGACGGAAGCGCGGCTCCCCGTCGATGAGGATCACATTCTCCTTCGGCACGAACTCGTCGCCCGTGTCCCAGCCGCCGTGCCCCGTGCTGATGTAGCGCAAACGCAGCGAGGTGAGCCCCTCGGGAACCGTGAAGGTCACCGTCAGACTGTCGCTGCCGAAGAGCGTGCCGTAGTTCTGCCCCGACATCTCCATCACGTTGCAGGTGTTGAAGAGAGGTAGGGTCCAGCAGTATTCGTCGGCACTACCCGTCCATTCGTAGCTTTCGGGATATGCCTTGAGGTCGAGGGTGACCTTGTGGCCGCCTGCATCGTAGTTGCCGATGAATGCCCCGATATAGACGTCGCCCTGCAGATACTGCCGCAAGTCGCTGACATCCTGCTTGTAGTAGGCGGCATCCTCCCACTCCTTGTCATTGAGGAAGCGGTATTGGTTGAAGTGGTGTACGCCGAACGGGGTGAAGAAACGGACCAACTCCACCAGCGGGGTGTAGTCGTTCTCGAGTTTGATGCCTTGGTATTGCGCACCGTTCCGGTCAGTGAAGACGGGCAGCACACCCACGCTGTCGATCAGCGCGTTGAGGAAGTTGACCTTCTGCGAGGCGGGAATCACGAAGATGGATCCCGTGCGGTCGTAAGCGTCTCCGTTGGACTGCTCCGTCAACTCCGCAAATATCTGGTAGTGAGGCGGCAACTGCTTGAGGTTCATTCGTTTCAGGATGATGGTGCCGTTGGAGTAGGGGAGGACGGTGTCGAAGGGAACCACTTTGGATTTTTCGAGTTTGGGGTTAAAACAGATCTGCGCGTCACGGAAAACAGGGATGGTGATGACGAGTTTCTCTTTTTCGAGGTTGCTGATGGCGCGGCGGTCGGTGTATTGCCCGAGATTGTCGGGGATAATCAGTTCGACGTCCTTGTATTTCTCCACGGAAGCCAGCCGGGTGGTGGTGTTGCCGTTGCGGACAATCTGCACGACCACGCCCGGGAGGTTGCCGAAAGAGGCGGAAGGCGTGCCGCGATGGTTCTTCAAATCTTCCGTGACCCAGATTTCCATTTTGTTGGAAAAGAGAGAGGTGGTGTATTTCTTGCAGTTATAGCCGTTGATCTTCTCGGTCTTCTCCAGCGTGTATTCATTGCTGTTGTTAAGGCTGTAACCCGTGTAGTATTTCTCATCTTTCGAATAGTAAAGTTGATAGAAAACCGTGTCGCGCTTGTAGTCGATATAGGTGAAGTGCTTCGCGATGCCGGGGATGGGGTTGGCCTCTTCGGGATCCGCGGAGCTGATGAGGGCGGCGTTCTGGTTCGGGGAGGTCGCCACGAGAGTGCGCGACGTGTCAGGGCTGCCGTCGGAGAAAGTTTCGTAAATAAGCCAACGCTGGGCGTCGGCGGCGAAAACGGCCAATATGGCGGCGGCGAGGATCAATAAGGTTCTCTTTATCATATCGTTAGGCTTTTTTGAGATGAAAGCGCAAAGGTACATAAATTTCAAATACACAGATCCCGATTTCGCCGTACCCAAAAAAAATGTATCTTCGCCGCCGTTTTTGTTTTCAGTAAGAGATATGAAGAAATTCGGTTTGTTATTATTGACAATGTGCCTGTCTGCGTTTGTCTTGTCGGCGCAGGCTCCCACTAGATTGCATGTAACGCTCTTGAACAACCATTTCCAAAAAGTCGACCTGACCAACGCCTACGGCAGCTCGATGACCAGCTATGCCTCGGCGGACATCGCGGAAGACCAGTTCAAGATGATTGTCACCCTGCCCAACGACATCTACAAGCTCGACTTTGGCAACGGCTCCACCATGCTGCTCGTGATTGTCCCGGGCGAAAATGTGGAGATGACGTTGGATGCCGAGAACCTGCAGCAGATCGTCTCTGTATCGGGGTCCGAGACTATGACCCATGTGAAGGAGATGGCCTATCTCGCCATGCACCGCAAAGAGGCTGTGGACAGCATCAACGCGGAACTCGCCAAAGATCCGGCCAAGGTTTACTGGACCGATTTCGCACAGCGGTTCAACCTCTACAGACAGACCAACGACGATGTTGATAACTACCTGCTGGATGGCTTCGGCGATGTGGATACTATATATAGTATCTTCTCTCAGTCCGTCGTGAACGGCAAGGTGAAAGGTGCGGCGATAGAGGATTGCGCCGACGTGGCCAACAGAAAGCTTAAGAAGTTGGAAATCAACTACAACCCGTTCGCAAACTACCAGGAAAACGTGGATCGCTATTACGATTTCTCCGGCAAACGGATGGACGGTTATGCGGACTTTTATCGTGTTTTCGACCAATACCAGTCGGATTTGCACGCCAGACATCAGATTGCCTTGAATTCGCTGGGCAAGCTTATGCCGAAGGTGAAAGAGTTGTTGGCGGAGAAAGACAGCTTGGCATACAATAATTTATGGGATAAGAAGAGTAACCAGACGAAGTGGGTGAACCGCGTTGCCACGGAACTTTATCCCTCTTTGCAGGGCATAAAGGCTCAAGAGACCGCCTACCGGAATAAGATGGTGAACGACAGACAGAATGCGGATGCGCTCGTGTCGCAATCGCAGGCGAACGTCAGCCAGGTGGTGGCCAAATATCAACAGGCCTACAATGAGCTGGATGCCTATATGACCGCCCGTCTGAAAGAGGAAATCAAGGCCAATGAGCAGAATATCTGTGTGTTGATGTTCTTGGACATCTTCCCGCGCGAAAAGAATGCCGCCTTGCATAACGAGGTGATCACCGCGTTGCACGGCAAGTTCCCCGACCACGCCATCGTGCAAGACCGCTGGAACTATATGAACTCGCCTGCCGCGAAGGTGGCCATCGGTGCCATCGCCCCCGACTTAGCCTTTCCGGATCCCGACGGCAAGGTGCGCAAACTCTCCGACCTGCGCGGCAAGGTGGTGCTGCTCGACTTCTGGGCCTCCTGGTGCGGACCCTGCCGCCGCGAGAACCCCAATGTGACCAACATCTACAGCAAATACCACGACAAGGGCTTCGAGGTCTTCAGCGTTTCGTTGGATAGCGACGCCGCCTCTTGGAAGCGCGCTATCGAGGCCGACAAACTAGTGTGGCCCAACCACGTCAGCGACCTCAAGAAGTGGCAGTCGCAAGCGGCGGCCATTTACGGCGTCCGCTCCATCCCGTCCACCTTCCTGCTCGACAAAGAGGGCCGTATCGTCCAACGCGACCTGCGCGGCGCCGATTTGGAGAAGGCCGTGAAGCAGCTCGTGGAGCAGTAAAATCAGCTTTTTCCGATTGTTGGAAATATTTTTCTCAAAAGAGGTGTAATGTCACATAAATTTTATACTTTTGCACCCGAATTTCCAATTCAAAAAAACACCAACTTAAATTAATAAATAGTATGGATCTTCAAAAATTAATCAAACAAACTGAAGAAAAGAACCCCGGCCAGCCGTTGTACAACCAGGCGGTCAGAGAAGTCCTCGAAACCATCTGCGACTTCGTGAACGAGCACCCCAAATACGATCAATACAAGATCGTTGAGCGCCTTCTCGAACCCGAAAGAATCGTCAAATTCAAAGTCACTTGGGTTGACGACAAGGGCGAAATCCAGGTCAACAGAGGCTACCGCGTGCAGCACAACATGGCCATCGGACCCTACAAGGGCGGTTTGCGTTTCCACCCGACGGTCACCGAGGACACCATGAAGTTCCTTGCTTTCGAGCAGACCTTCAAAAACTCCCTGACCACTCTGCCTATGGGCGGCGGTAAGGGCGGTTCTGACTTCGATCCTAAGGGCAAATCCGAGGGCGAAGTGATGCGTTTCTGCCAGTCCTTCATGACTGAGCTGCAGAAATACATCGGACCCGACACCGACGTTCCCGCTGGTGACATCGGCGTTGGCGGTCGTGAGATCGGCTTCATGTATGGCCAGTACAAGAGACTCCGCGGCGAACACGTTGGCGTGCTCACCGGCAAGGGCCTCGAGTGGGGTGGCTCTCTGATCCGTCCTGAGGCTACTGGTTACGGTGCCGTCTATTTCTTGGAAGGCATGTTGGCCGCCAAGAAGGACACCATCAAGGGCAAACGCTGCATCATCTCCGGTTTCGGTAACGTGGCTTGGGGTACTGCCCTCAAACTCGCTGAACTGGGTGCTAACCTGGTCGCCATTTCCGGTCCTGATGGTTACATCCTCGATGAGGAAGGCATCAGCACTCCTGAGAAGATTGAATACATGAACCAGCTGAACGCCACCCGTAACAACGTGGTTGCTCCGTTCGCCGACAAGTTCCCGAGCGCTAAGTTCTTCCCGGGCAAGAAGGTTTGGGGCGTTCCTTGCGAAATCGCCATGACCTGCGCCATCCAGAACGAGCTCAACGGTGACGACGCCAAGGCTCTGATCGCCAACAACGTGAAATACGTTGTCGAGGTCTCCAACATGGGCTGCACGGCTGACGCTGTTGCTGAACTGCAAAAGGCTGGTATCTCCTTCGCTCCTGGTAAAGCCGCTAACGCTGGTGGTGTTGCTACTTCTGGCCTCGAAATGACCCAGAACGCCGCTCACCTGGGCTGGACCGCTGCTGAAGTCGATGCTAAACTGCACGGCATCATGAACAGCATCCACGATAACTGCGTGAAGTATGGTACCGAGGCTAACGGCTACATCAACTATGTGAAGGGCGCCAACATCGCTGGCTTCATCAAAGTTGCTGACGCCATGATCGCTCAAGGCATTGCTTACTAATCGTAAGTTTGTTTGCAAGAAAAAAAGCACCCGCGAGGGTGCTTTTTTTGTATCTTTGCCGCAAAATTTCAACTATGTCAGAAAACACTAACCAGGAGCCGGTGAAGATGCCCGGCAAATATGAGTTGATCGCCGACCTTGCGAAGTTCTTCCCCGTGGAGAACGCCTCCACCGTGGTGGGCCCCGGCGATGACGCCACAGTGACGGATTCCGATGGGAACCAGACGGTTACGTCCTCCAAGGTCTTCATCGAAAACGTCCATTTCGACCTGACTTATTTCCCGCTTCGGCACCTCGGTTACAAGTTGGCCACGGTCGCCTTTGCGGATGTGCTGGCCATGAACGCCACCCCTTCGCAGCTGCTGGTCAACATCGCCGTCTCCGACCGCTTCGACCTGCGGATGGTCAACGAAATCCTGAGCGGTGTGGGCGCCTGCTGCGAAACGGTGCACGCTGACCTCGCCGGCCTCGACCTGACCACGTCACCCCGCGAATTGGTTGTCTCCATCACCGCGATAGGGGAGTGCGCACCCGCGCAGCTGTGCACCCGCAAGGGTGCATCCGAGAACGAACTCATCTGCGTCTCCGGCGATTTCGCGGCAGCCTACACCGGTCTGCTGCTCCTCGAACGCGAGAAGAAGGTCTTCGAGAAGAACCCCGGCGCGCAGCCCGACTTCACAGGCAAGGACTATCTCCTGCGCCGCCAGCTCAAGCCCGAGCCACGCATCGACATCGTCGAGAAACTGCGCCAGGAGGAGATCCTCCCCACCGCCATGGCCAATGTCAGCGAAGGACTCGCCACCGCCGCCATACAGATATGCAGGGCTTCCAAGAAAGGGTGCGTACTGTTTGAAGAAAAACTTCCGATGACTGAACTCACCTTCGTGACCCTCAAGGATTTGGACATTGTGCATACCGTGGCTGCCCTCAACGGCGGCGACGACTACGAACTGATGTTCACCATCAAACAGTCCGACTTCGAGAAGATCAAAAAGGTGGACAATGTTTCCATCATCGGCTACATCAAAGAGGAGTCCGCAGGTTATCATCTCATCACCGGCGATAACGTGCAGGTACCGCTGCAGGCGCAAGGCTTTCAGCATAGTTAGCAGTTAGCAGTTAGTAGTTAGCAGTTTATACCGAAAATGTACACATATTTAAAACATAATTCCTTGAGCCGCCTCGGAGGGACAAAACGCACGAAGCGCTAATAACCCCACACAAGCCGAAGGCGCAGTGTGGGGCTTATCGGACGAGCGGAGCGCAATGTGGGGCGGGCAGAATGACGAAGAAATAACGAATAATGAACAGCAAACAACAATTCCAAATCGGCAACATTACCATCGGAGGGAACGCTCCCGTGGTGGTGCAGTCGATGACCAACACCGACACCGCCGACGTGGTCGCGTCAGTGGCACAATGCAAACGGATGATCGATTCCGGGGCGCAGATGGTACGTCTCACCGTGCCGTCGCTCCATGAGGTGGAACCGCTAAAGGAAATACAGAAGCAATTGAAATCAGACGGTTACGGGCATGTACCGCTCGTCGCCGACGTGCATTTCAACCCCAAGGTGGCGGAGGCGGTGGCGACGTTCATGGACAAAGTCCGCGTGAACCCCGGCAACTTCACCGACAAGCGCAACTTCTCGCAACTCGACCTCTCCGACAGCGAGTATGCCGCGCAGGTCGAGCGTATGGCGTTGCGGGCCAAACCGTTGTTCGAGATTTGCAAGGAACACGGCACGGCGCTACGCATCGGCATCAACCACGGCTCGCTCTGCGACCGCATCGTCAGCCGCTACGGCAACACGCCCGAGGCGATGGTGCAGTCGGCCCTCGAATGGCTCGACATCTGCGATGAGTACGATTTTCACAAGCTGGTCTTCTCGATGAAATCCAGCAACGTGCTGACCATGATGACAGCTACCAAACTGCTGCACGACAGTATGCTACAGCGTGGTGCCTCCTATCCACTGCATCTTGGCGTTACCGAGGCCGGCAACGACAAAGAGGGTAGGGTGAAGTCAGCGGCGGGCATCGGGGCGTTGCTGCTGATGGGCGTTGGCGACACGATTCGAGTTTCCCTCACCGAACCGCCGGAGAACGAGTCTCCGTTTGCCCATAAACTTTTGCAATCTATTGAGAATCTGGATGTTGAAAATCTGAACATTCAGGACGGAGCCTTAATCTTTGAAGATGATTCTGACGATGAAGAACGCTGGTACTGCCGGGCTGCAGCCGTTACGGGCTATGCCCATTTCACGCACGGTCTGCGCGACCTCAAGCTGGTGGATCCGCATTTCTCGGCATCCCAAATTACTGACTACGAATCCCTTATCATGCAGGCCTGCCGTATCAAGATATTGAACACAGAGTTCGTGGCGTGTCCCTCCTGCGGGCGCACGCAATACGACATCCAGTCGGTGTTTGCGGCGGTGAAACGGCGCTTCGCCGGCTATCCCGGCCTCAAAATCGGGGTGATGGGCTGCATTGTGAACGGTCCCGGCGAGATGGCCGACGCCGATTACGGCCTTGTGGGCGCCTCCCACGGCCTCGTTTGCGTCTATGAAGGCAAGAAGCGGGTGTCGGAGCCGATGGCTCCGGAGAAGGCGATGGATGTGCTGGAACAGCTGATCGCAAAACCTTAACCCTTAACCATAAACCCTTAACCTTTAACCTTTAACCATTACAGAAAATGTACATCCTCGGAATAGAATCCTCCTGTGACGACACCTCCGCGGCGGTCATCCAGGACAACGTCATCCTGTCGAACGTGATTGCAGGACAGAAAGTCCATGCGGAATATGGCGGCGTGGTGCCGGAGCTCGCGTCGCGGGCGCATCAGCAGAACATCATCCCCGTGATCGACACGGCGTTGAAGCGTGCCGGCATCGGCAAGGAGCAGCTGTCGGCCATCGCCTTCACCAACGGACCCGGACTGTTGGGGTCGCTCTTGGTGGGCAACTCCTTCGCCAAGTCGATGGCCTTCACGCTGGGCATCCCGCTCGTGCAGGTCAACCATCTGCAGGCGCATGTGCTGGCCCACTTTCTCGACAAGCCCGGCGAGACCAAGCCGAAGCCGCAGTTCCCGTTCCTCTGCCTCACCGTTTCCGGCGGTCATACGCTGTTGCTGCAGGTCAACGACTACTTCGACATGACCAAGCTCGGCGGCACCATCGACGATGCCGCGGGCGAGGCTTTCGACAAGGCGGCCAAGATCCTCGGTCTGCCGTACCCGGGCGGCCCGGTCATCGACAAATACGCGAAAGAGGGCGACCCCGACCGTTTCCAGTTCTCCATCGCGCACCTGCCCGGGCTCGACTACAGTTTCAGCGGCCTCAAGACCTCGTTCCTATATTTCGTCCGCGACAATCTCAAGGAGAACCCGAACTTCATCGAGGAGAATATCCACGACCTGGCGGCCTCTATGCAGAAAGCCATCGTCAAGTCGCTGACCGACAAAGTGAAGAAGGCTTTCAAGGAGTGTGACTGCAAAGACTTGGTGCTGGCCGGCGGTGTCTCGGCGAACAGCGGTTTGCGCGACGCGATGACCGACCTCGCACGCCGCTACCACCGCAACATCTTCCTCCCGCCGTTGGATCTCACTACCGACAACGCCGCGATGGTGGCTGTCTGCGGCTACTTCAAGTACCAAAAGGGCGAGTTTGTGGGGTACGATGTCGCGCCGTACAGCAGTTAGCGCTCTGCCTCCGGCCTTCGACTGTAGCGGCCGCCTCGTATAGGACGGATAAATTTTTGTTTCCTCGGGGCGTATTGGGATTTTTTTGTACTTTTGCGGCCTTGTTTCGAAATTAAAAATATCTAGAATATGAAAAAGATTGCCTTTTTAGGTTTTATAATGCTTTTATGCATTGCGCAGACGTTCGCGCAGCGCGTCTCCGAGAGCCAGGCCACGCAGGTCTGTCAACGATTTCTGCTCGACAAGGGTCAGGTGGCCGCGTCCGAGGGGGTCAAACTCACCGAAGTGTATACCCAGGACAACGGCGATGTCGCCCTGTATCGTTTCCAACTTCCCGACGTCGGCTTTGTGGTGGTTTCCGCTTCGACAACCACCCCGCCGATTCTGGCCTACGGCTTCGAGCACGATTTTGAGATGATTCCGCCGGTGCGCGACCTCTTCCATCTTTACAAAGGGGAAATCGCTTACGCCGAGAAGATGGGTTGGGATGCCAAGCCAAAAGCCGCTGCCAACTGGAAACGCTATCTGGCCGAGGAGTTCACCCCGAGGGCAGCCAAGGATGGTGGTACGGTCGGACCGTTGCTCACCACCACCTGGGACCAAGGCAAGTACTATAACACCTACTGCCCTTGGGATGTGCAGGCTGGCGGTTACTACGATTACCGCGTGCCCAACGGATGTGTCGCACTCGCCTGCTCGCAGATTCTGAACTACCATCGCCATCCGGACAGAGGCACAGGTTCCACCTCGTATATTCCCCAAGGCTATCCCCGTCAGACCGTCCGTTTCTATGAACATACCTATCATTACGACGCGATGACCAACCATCCGACGAGCTATGCCAACGAGATTGCCAAATTGGCTTATCACTATGGCGTGGCCATTCAGATGAACTATAATTATGACGGTTCCGGCGCCAATACGACTGCGGCGAAAGAAAAACTCTATACCACGTTCAAATATGACCCGTCAGTGACAACTTACTACAGAGGCACTTACCTGGATACGACCGTGACGCAGTTTTACGCGGTTCTGCGCAACGAGATCGACCACAAGCGTCCGATGTATTATTCCGGTTGTACGGAGACCTTCAGTTCCTGCCATGCTTACGTTCTGGACGGCTACGACGAAAATGACCTTTTCTCGCTGAACTACGGTTGGGGCGGCTCCTCCAACGGCTTCTATGCCATCGACAATTTTGTGGCTGGCTCCATGCATTTCGACTACGGTGCGGAGACGCTCGTCAACATTCGTCCTTTGCTTAGCTTGGAACCCTCTCAGTGCCAGGGTCATCAGCGCAACACCGCCAGCTTCGGATATGTGGCGGATGGCTCCCAGACCGTGCGTCCCTACAATCCCAATCCTGACTGCTCGTGGATGGTGGCCGCGCAAGGAGCCAGCGCTTACAATTTCCGCTTCGACCGCCTCGACCTCAACGAAGGCGACTACGTGACCATCTACAACGGCCCGACCGTGGAGAGCGGTGTGAAAGTCACCCTCACCGGTTCGGAAAAACCTACCCAACAGTACTCCGTCATTGCCGACAGCGTGCTCATTACGTTTGTTGGTAATTCCAATAATACGGAACATTACGGATTCCTGATTTCCTATTCCTCCACGCTGCCGCCGCGTACGTGCGAGGAGGTTACCAATATGCCTGGCGTGTGGAACGGTACCCTCACCGACGGTTCCCAGGACGGCGAGAAATACCTTCCCCAGACGAACTGCACTTGGAATATCAACCATAACTTCGTGTCCGGTTTCGCATTCGCTTTCCCGAAGTTCAACCTCGGCTACGGCGACTTCGTGGATGTCTATAACAACTCCACCAATCCGGCCACGTTGTACAAGCGCTTTGACATCTATAATATGCCGGAAGGCGTTTACACCGTCGACTTTAAACGCATGAAGGTGCATTTCGTCAGCGATAACTGGGATCAGAGCGAAGGTTTCGCCATGGACTATTACGCGCTTGCAGCCGTGGAGGACTACAACGGACTGGAGGATTTGACGGTCTATCCGAATCCTGCCACCGATCAGGTGACAATTGACTTCTCGCTTACCGAGTCTGCCAACGTGACGGTTCGGCTGATGGATATGACGGGCAAGACACTTCGCCAAGGCGTGTATGGTGGTGATCAGGGTGCAAACCGCATTAACTTCGGTTTGGCCGATGTCGCCAAAGGTATCTACCTGCTGGAGATCAGCAACCCCGCCGGCAAGTCGGTTCGGAAAGTGACTGTACAATAACGTTGACTGTCGGAAAGATGGGAAAACGTGTACTGATAGCCATGAGCGGCGGCATTGACAGCAGTGTCGCCGCTATGTTGTTGATGGAGCAAGGGTATGAGCTGGTCGGCGTGACCTTCCGCACCTTCGACCAAATCACGGAGAGCTGCATCGCCCGCGAGAAGGGCTGCTGCTCCGTGGATGCCATCTTCGAGGCGAAACACCTGGCCGAGAAACTCGGCTTTGAACACCATATCCTTGACGTCCGCGACCTCTTCAAGAGAACGGTCATCCAGGATTTTATCGACCAATATCTGCAGTGTCGGACCCCGAATCCCTGCGTGCTCTGCAATCCCATCATCAAGTGGGGTAGGGTGCTGGAGATGGCCGACGAGCTGGGCTGCGACTACATCGCCACCGGCCACTACGCCCGCATCGCACAAGATGGTAACCGTTTTTACCTCCAGAAAGGGGTTGACACCCAGAAAGACCAGACCTATTTCCTGTGGAAGCTGACCTCCGAAATGTTGCAGCGGACGTTGTTCCCGTTGGGCGGCCTCACCAAAAATGAGGTGCGTCAAATTGCGGCGGACCACGGCTTTGTGAAGCTCTCGCAGAAGAAGGAGAGCGAGGAGATCTGTTTTGTGACGGACGACGATTACCGTCATTTTCTGCTGGACGAAGTCCCGGATTTGCAAGAACGTATGCCCGTCGGTGAGTTTGTGACCACCGAAGGGAAGGTGGTGGGGAAGCATCAAGGACTGTACAATTACACGGTGGGGCAAAGAAAAGGTTTGGGCATCGCGTTGGGAGAGCCGGCGTATGTGGTGGCCTTGCAGCCCGATAAGAACCGCGTGGTGCTTGGCAAGCGGGAGGATCTGCAGCATACCCGCTGCGTCGTTTCCGGCTTGAATATGACGAAATGCGCTGATTTTGAGGAAGGGATGAGGGTGATCTGCCGTTCGCGTTACCGCAGTGCGGGCACGCCGGCCACGCTCCGCCATCTGAACGATACCTCTGTGGAAGTCTTGTTTGAGGAACCCGTTTTCGCGGTCACGCCCGGACAGAGCGCCGTCTTCTATGAGGGCGACGACTTGGTGGGCGGCGGAATCATCGAATCATAACCCGCAGCTATGGCCGAATCTCCGCTTTCCCTCAACGCTTTAGAATACACCTTCCGGCATCTGCTGAAGGTCGCCTTTCCGCAGCTGGAAAGCGAGCCTTTCCGTGTTGAGAAAGGCGATGGTACTATCGCGGTTTTTGTGAAAGAGGTCAGGCTCGTCATGTATGCGATGAACCAGAAAGAATTTGACTTTTTCATTAAAGGCCAATGGTGGGCATTTGAAATGGTGGAAAATGCAAAGCGGACGCAAAAAATTCCCATGATTTTTGATGATGATGGCGTTGATGATGGCGTGATCTATTCGGAAACAGATAGTTCCATCCAGATTCCATACGATATTCTAACACCGTCTTTTGTGCTGCTTTCGCGTTATGAAGAGTTCCATTCCGAACGACACGATGAACACGGACGGTTCCCGTATGATCGCAGTCTGGCCGAGAAATACGACATGGTGGAGATTCCGTTAGTGGATGAGTACGCGATGCTGCTGCGAGATTGGCTGTGCCTCTATTTGCCATACATATTCGAGGCCGTTCCGCGCACACCGCGTATCGTGCCCACGCACGACATCGATATCCTGTACCGTTTCACCGGACGTTTCCAGGCTTGGAAGTCCATTCTTGGAAGGGATTTGTTGATTAACAGAAGTCTTTCGATGGTGTGGGAATCCATTAAGTCGTATAGAAACTGGAAAATACGTCCCTCCTTGGATCCTTACGTGGAAGCGATCGATGAGTTTTTGGCTCAGGAAGAGAAACGAAAACTGTCTTCGATATTCTTTTTCAAGGCGACGGAAAAGGGTCATCCGGATGCCACGTATGATGTGCAAGATCCCATCCTTCATGAAGTTATCCGGGTTATCATGGCCCCCGGTTATCATCAAATCGGCCTTCACGGAAGCTATCCTTCCGCAAATAATCTCCAATGTCTCCAAAAAGAGAAACAGAATCTCAGCAAGCTTTGCGACGAGGAAATCCGAATCTCCCGCCAGCACTACCTCCGTACCTTTTTCGCGGATGATCCCAACTCGTTGGATTTGTGGCGAAATGCCGGCATCACCGACGACTACACCCTCGGTTTCGCGGAACGGTGCGGCTTCCGTTGCGGCACTTGCCACCCGTACCCGCTCTACGATGTGCGCCACGACAAAGTCACCGACATCATCGAACACCCGCTCATCGTCATGGACGGCACGCTGTTTGACTATATGAAACTCTCCGTGGAGGATGCCCGCGCCCTGACGCAACGGCTGAAACATCGTTGCCTCGACGTCGAGGGCGATTTCGTGATCTTATGGCACAACCACGCCACCACACGGGAGATGAAACCGTATTACGAGGGGGTGTATCTGCCGGCGATTAGCGTTTAGACGTAAGACGTGGGACGTGGGACTTTAGATTATAGCTATGCGTTAACTTATCAGTACTCAGCTCACAAATCACAAATCACAAATCACAAGTCACAAGTCACAAATCAATCCTTCTTCACGATCGAAATGTACGTGTAAATCGGGTAATGGTCGGAGACGGTCAAGTCCCTGCATACCGTATATTGGAAATCGTTGAATTGCTTGTCGTGCGCAATGTAGTCGATTCGGTAGGCGGGGAAGTTGCCGCCGATGTAGGTCGTCCCCGTGCCTTTTCCGCTGCTGCGGAAGGCGTCCTTGAAACCGTGCACGATTTTGTTGTAGCTGAATGATGCCGGAGAATCGTTGAAGTCGCCGCAGATGATCACGGGATAGGGGCAGTCGTTGATGTGCTCGCGGATGGCCTTGGCCTGTTTCTGCCGTGCCACGTAGGCCGCCGAAATCTTGCTGGAGAGCTTCTGTGCCTTGTTGTTGAAAGTGGAATCGTAACTGCCCGCCCACAACGCCTTGCCGGTCTCGTAGTCTGTACTGTCCAAGTGCATGGATGACAGGTGGATGTTATAGACCCGCAGCGTGTCGCCGTTGAAGCGGATATCGACGTACATCGACTTGTTGCTCGACGAGTCGGAGGTCTCCACAAAGCCGCCATCGACAATCCGGTATTTGCTGAACACGGCCATGCCGAACTGGTAACCGAGCTTGTTCCGGTAGGGCAGCATCACTTTGTGGGTCTTCTCGTTGTTCTTGACATTCAGTGCATTGATGATAGCATCGGTGGAATTGAACCCGGTCTTGCCCGTGTTGTCGTAGCTGTATTCCTGGATGCAGAGGATATCCGGTTTCTCGTTTTGCAGAAAATGGATGAACTGCCGGTTGAGCGACATCTGGTCGTCGCGGTAGATGTTGAAGGCTTTGGCGTTGTAGCTCATCACCTTCAGACAGTTGGTGCAAACTTCCGGCTTCTCGATGCCTCGGAATTGGAAGTGGCGGTCGATGTTGTTGACATTCAGCAGAATGATGGCCACGGGTATCAGCGCCCAAGTGAAATCGACGACAATCCATACGAATGTGAGGACGAAGCAGGCAATGAGCAGGTACGGGAAGAAAAGGCCGCAGTAGGCGATGGTGCTGGAAAACGACGGAGGGAGGAGTTTGGCAAAGAAGGAGAAAAGAAGCCCCACCGAAGCCACGATGGTGACCACGATGAGCAGGAATTTGCCGAATTTCTTAAGTCGGCCGCTTTTTTTCTTTGCCATGACCTAATTATTTTTGGGAATAGTGGAACAAGATATCCTTTTCCTCTTTGCTTAACGCATCGTAGCCTTTTTGGGAGATTTTGTCGAGGATTTCATCGATACGTTCCTTTTCGGCCTGTCGGCGGGCGTTAAAATCTTCGTCGCTGAGTGGTCTGCCGCTCTCTTCCGATACGTAATACTTTGATTTACCGAATGTCGGCTTTTCACGCTTCCAGAACTGCCAGTTCGATTTTCGTCTTTCGTTGCGGCCACCTCCGTTGAACTGGTAGAAGGTCTGCTGCTCGTCCCGGCGTTCGTGGCGGTGCCACAGCCAGATGAGCAGGATGCCAAAGATCATGCCGCCGAGGTGGGCGAAATGGGCCACGCCGTCGGCAGTGCCCATCACTCCATAGAGCAACTCGATGGCACCGAAGATCAATACGAACCACTTGGCTTTGATGGGGAAGAGGAAGTAGATGTAAATCAGCGAGTTGGGGAATAAGAAGCCGAAGGCAAGCAAAATGCCGTAGATGGCACCGGACGCCCCGATGAGCAGGAAGCTGTTCAGGTAGCTGTCTTCAATGGAAATGGTGGCGGCTACCAGCTCGTTGAGAGCGCCGGGGTTCTGCTGCAGTACGTTATAGTTGTTCTGTAAGGCACTCTGGAGTTGTGTGATCTGGTTGTTTTCAACGAGATAGCGGTAAGTGTCGAGAGAAGGGGCATCGAGGAATTGGTTGAAAAGCGCCATGGTGGGCCCGATTTCCACTGCGGTGATGACATAGTGTGTGAGGGCGGCGCCGATGCCCGTGGCGAGGTAGTAAAGCAGGAACTTTTTGGTGCCCCAGTAGTTCTCCACTGCAGCTCCGAACATCCAAAGTGCGAACATGTTGAAGAACAGATGGCCGAAGTTGCCGTGCATGAACATGTAGGTGATGAACTGCCATACCTGGAAGTCGGGAGCCTTGAAGTAGTGCAGCCCCAGCCACTTGTTCAGGTCACACATCCCCGTCTTTGCGAATACAACTGTCGCAAAGAATACCAATGTATTGATTATCAATAGGTTCTTGACTCCTTTCGGCAGAATGTTGAACCCGCCTAATCCAATCTGTTGTCCGTTGTTCATTATTAAGGTAGATGGTTTATGGTTTAAGGGTTAATATCAAAATCGGCGGCAAAAATACGCAAAAAATTTTACTTTTGCCTATACAATTTGCGTATGCGGTACAAAATACAACTTCCTGACAATAAAAGTATTAAGATCCGCGAGATGGTGGTAGCCCATGCGCGGGGAGGGAAAATTCTTCCCATGACGGACGCGGACGGCAGCGACGTGCGCGTTGTGTGGCGCGCGTTGCATACGATTAAGGATGCCCAACGCATGGCGATGGATATGGTGACGGTCGTGGATGTCTCCGACTGCGGCGCAGCCTACCGTTTCCTGATGCCGGTTCTCGCCGCCACGCCCGGCCGGTGGCTCCTCACGGGTACGCCGCGGCTCCTTCAACGCCCGATAGAACCCTTGGTGGAAGTGCTTCGCGGCATCGGTGCAGAGATTGAAAGGGTGGGGGACGGTTGGTTGATAATGGGAAGATCTTTGATTTCACCTGTAGAGACGCGCCATGGCACGTCTCTACAACGTGGGAATACCGAAACCGATACAGAACCCGATGGCGGTTTGTCGTTGACCCTCGACGCCTCCCAATCCTCGCAGATGGCTTCCGCCCTTGTGATGGCGGCTCCGCTGCTGGGACTCAAAACGTTTCGGCTCACAACAACAGACATTCCTTCCTTGTCGTACCTGCGTATGACGCTCGCTCTCACCCGCGACTGGCCAGTGGAGATCCCCGGCGTGGAAGTCCCCGGCATACCCGTAGGTGCCCCCGGAGACTGGAGTGCCGCCCTCTTCTGGTTCGCGCACGCACGGTTGCATCCCGAGAACAGTTACGAGTTATCGCCGCTCTCCCTGGATTCTATACAGGGGGATTCCACCATCCATAAGTGGTTCAGAGAACTGAATGTGTCGGTTTCGTGTGGGGGTGAAAACAACAAAGGAGACGCAGAATCCCGCATCTCCCCAAAATCGTGTATTGAAATTGTGGCAAAACCGTTGGAGATAAAGCCTCGGATGGTCTTGGATGTGCGCGACACCCTCGACACAGTGCCCGTGATGGCCGCCCTCGCCGCGCTGCTGCCCGCGGACATCACCTTCCAAAACGTGACGAACTTGCGCTTTAAGGAATCTGACCGGCTGCAGGCCTTGACCGAACAACTAGCTCCCTACGCAGAGATCGGACTCTCTGACAATGAACTACGGGTGAATGGGAAAGGTGAACCCATAGCTGCAGGGGCAAGATTCGATACCCTCCACGACCACCGCCTGGCGATGGCCTTCCTGCTTTTCCCGAACGCGGAACTCAATGACACCTCATGCCTGACAAAGTCGTATCCGGCACTTCAGGCCCAATTGTCCATCTAAAGCCCCACGTCGCAAATCACAAATCACCGGATGTTCTCCTCCACCATCTCCTTCAGGTAGGCCATCACATCAGGTTCCTGGAGGGAGACACCGTCAAGAGCCTCATAGACTTCGTCGGTGTCGAGGAGGTAGTCGATCTGGGTGTTCCCGTCCTTCACTCGTTTGAAGTGGAAGAGGAAGCGGATTTCCGGATGCGCGGCGATGGTGAGCACCATCGTGCCGGCGAGGTCGCCCATGGGCGGGCGGTCAAGGTGCGTGAGACCGAAGACGGCGGTGACGGTCGTGCCCACGCCGACTTCGCTTTCGATCTTCATCGAGCCACCGGTCATCTCGGTGTTCTGCTTCAGCAGCGGCAGTCCGAGCCCCACCTTGCGCGTGGTGCGCGTAGTGAAGAACGGGTTGGTGACCTTCTCCACAGTCTCCGCACTCATGCCGCAGCCGTCGTCCTTGAAAACCAACGTCAGCGTGTCCGCGTCGTAGTCCTCAATGACCTCCAAGGTGATATTGTTGGCTTTTGCACGCGTGGAATTCTGCAGAATATCCATGATGTGCATCGACAAGTCTTTCATACTTAAGCGTTTAAGTAAGTATAGATTTGTCCGGCCACTTCGAAAGTCTGCTCGGTGGTGCCGAGAACGGGAATGTCCTCCTCCTTGGCCTGCTCCAGCATGTCGTCATCGGGCTTGTTGCCTTTCACGAGGATGACGCAAGCCAGCTCCTTCAGCGAGGCGATGGCGATGACGTTCTTGTGGGTCTGCAGGGTCACCCATACGTGGCCTTCCTGTGCGAATCCCATTACATCGCTCAGCAAATCAGAGACGTAGCCGCCCTTGATTTCGGTGTCCATATTGTCCTCGCCACAAAAGACGGTGAGATTCATTTTTTCTACTAATTCTTTTACTGTCATATTGTCTATAGTTTACTGTTTACTGTTTACTGTTTACCGTTTACCGTTTACCGTTTAAGACCCCACACAGCGGCTTCGCCTTTTGTGGGGTTACTAGCACTTCGTGCGTTTTGTCCCTTCGGGACTGCTTGCCTCTCGGTCGCCCCACACTGCGCTCCTTCGTCGCTTGTGTGGGGGTATTAGCGCTTCGCGCGTTTTGCCCCTTCGGGGCTGTTTAAGGAGTACATTTTAACATATTAGGGACGTTACGATTCTACATTCTTAATACTTAAATCGACAGCAGCACCTCCCGTCCGTCTTCGCCGTGGAGCGCTTTGCGGATTTCCTCGAAGCTACGGGTCTCCATCTTCAGGTAGCAGGGAGCCGTGCCGATGATATCGGGCTGATGAGCATCCGAACTTCTGGTGAACATTTTGTTTTTCAGATACTTGTGGACTTTCAGAATCTCCTCCTTATTCCCATGCTTTGACAGCTCCACCGCATCGTACTCCAGATCGAACGGGATGAAACCCAGCTGAGCGATAAGGCTGTTTTTCATCTTGTCGACATGCGCGGGCACGAACAATCCGCCGAGCTCGTGAACCTTGTCCGCTATCTGGTTGACGTTCTGGTCGATGGCCGAAGTGAGCAGTTTCGGTTCCTCATAGACGATGTTCATCTCCTCGTCGATCTGCACCTGGTCGCCGAAAATGTCCGGGTCGTTGGGGATGTCGGGGAGGTGTTCGTCGAGGTATGCCTGGAACTTGTCGAGGGATTCATGGTCGCCGAAGTAGGCCAAGCAGTGCGCCTCCTCCTTGGTGGTCACCTCCGCGCCGCAGAGCACGAAAATGTCGCGGTTGTGGGAGTAATGCTCGGCCAACCGGCAGTGGCGCGTGGCGTTGTGGTCGGTGATGGCGATCACGTCGATACCCCGCTCCAGCGCCAAGGAGATGATGTTCTCGGGCGTCATGTCGAGGTCGCCACATGGCGAGAACAGGGTATGGGTGTGTAAATCAGCTTTATAAATGTTCATTCCAGCATTAAATTCGCGGGCAAAGATACAATTTTTACGAACGTTTCTTTCATTTCTCAAATTTTGTATTTTTGCAGCCGTGTATATTTTTGCAAATCCTAAGTTATTCATAAACATTTTTAACAATGAGAAAATTGATTAAGATTTCAGCTTTGGCCCTGATGGTCGTGCTGACCATGACAGGCTGTAAGAAAAGTTTCACCATCACGGTGAAGTCCAATAATGCAGAATGGGGTACCGTCACGGGTGGCGGCAGCTACAAGGACGGCGAGACAGCCACCATCTCCGCCATTCCCGCGCAGGGCTATTATTTCAACTGTTGGAACGACGGCAACACCGAGAATCCCCGCAAGATTGTGGTGAGCGGCAACGCCGAGTTCATCGCCACGTTCAGCGACACCCCCGGCGGCGGTGGCGGCACTGAAGGCGCGGTGGAAATTTCCGGCGCGATTTCGTCAAACGCCACATGGACCAACCATTCGGGTGGTGTTGACTACATCATTGAAGGTACTTTCTGGGTGGAAGGCAACGCCTTGTTGACCATTGAACCCGGAGTGACCATTATGTTTACAGGTACGGACGGCAGTATCATCGTGGAAGAGAATGCCGGTCTGCGCATGGTGGGCACCGCTGACAATCCCATCACCCTCACGGGTCCGACCAACAACCAGAATCCCGGAGCTTGGGACAGGGTGGAGGTGACCTCCAACCGTAACGACAACCAGTTCGAGTACGTCAACTTCGTCAACGGCGGCAGCGGCGACCAGGTGCTGTATGTGAGCGGCAAACTCTCCATGAAGCACTGCAACATCAACTATTCCCCAAGTAACGGGGCAGTTCTCGGTTACGAAGGTGTTTTCACCGCTTTCGAGAACAATTCCCTTCAGCATGTCTCGGGCTATCCCTTGATATTGAACGCCCACGTGAAGGTCAATTGCCTCGGCACAGGCAACACCTACAACACCTCCCCGAACTACAGCCAGACGTTTAACATGATCATGATTGACGACTACTGGCTCGACGAGGACAACGTGACGGCCACTTTCACCAACCAGGGCATCCCGTATTACTTGCGTGACGGCATCAATGTGGGCGGCACTGCGGTTATGAGGGTGAACGCCGGTGTGGAGCTTGTGTTTGCCTACGACAAGGAGATGGTTGTGGGTGAAAACGCCCTGATTCAGGTTGACGGCACATCTGCCCAGCCCGTTGTTTTCCGTGGCTTCGAGAATGAAAACGGATTTTGGGATGGCATTGATGTTGACGCTGAACGTTCCACTAACGGCGGCAGTTATCTGAACCACTGTCAGATTTTGAATGCCGGCAATGATATTGACGATGCCGCTTTGTCTACCGACGAGGAGACACGTTTGGTGTTGAATAATGTCGCTATCAGCGGCAGCGACGGGTATGGTATGAAGATTTCCATTCCAGTTGATTGGGATACGGATCAATACAGTTTCTCCAACTACCATGTCTCTGCAACAGGTTTGAACTTCTCCGGCTGTGCGTCTGGCAATATTTACGAATCCAACAAGGATCAGGTGTTTAGTTCTTGGCCGGGAAACAAGAAACTGGCGAAAAGATAGTGAACGGATTTCCTGAAGACCACAAATGCCCCTTGCCGAACGGTGAGGGGCTTTTTTAGTTTCAGGTTTCAAAAAAAAATCGGATAGTTCGTTAATTTTTCGTATCTTTGCCGCTCATTCTAAAAGTCTGTTTAGTCGAATGTAATTGATTGTCATTGAGATGAATAGAAACGAAATTGAAGAAAAAGTGAACGCCTTTCTGGTCGATGATTTGGAAATCGACGCCGAAAAGCTGCACCCCGAGGCACTCCTGAAGGAGCATTTGGGTATCGACAGCCTCGACCTGGTGGACATCGTGGTTATCGTCGATAAGACCTTCGGGTTCAAATTGCGCCCTGACGAGATGAAAACCGTCAAGACGCTCGGACAGTTCTACGATTATATTGCCTCGAAAGTGGCATAGCACTTTTCCAATGGCGGAGGATCGCGCTTGGCAGGGCAGAACCGACGGCGCCGGATGGATGCACAACGGCCTGGTCGCAGTGATGAAGGCCGTTCCTTTACGCCTGATGTACGGCTTTGCAACCTTGTTTGTGGTGCCTTTCTACTTCCTCTTCTCAAAGGGCCGTCAGCCAATGTTCCGTTTCTTCCGACAACATCTCGGATATCCCCCGTTGAAATCCTTCTGCTGGACCTTCCTGAATTTCCGACGCTTCTCTCAAATCATCATCGACCGATTCCGCATGTATGCGGGCGGGAAGTTCGACTTTGAGATCGACAACTACCATCTCTACCAGGATTTCGCCGCAGCAGATCCTGGATTTCTGATTTTCAGCGCCCATGTCGGCAGCTACGAAGCCGCGGGCTATACGTTGGTGGCAACGAAGAAACGCTACAACGCCCTCGTCTTCTCCGGCGAGGCTGAATCGGTGATGCGCAACCGCCAGAAAATGTTTGATGAGACCAACATCCGCATGATTCCCGTGAAGGAGGATATGTCGCATATCTTTTTGATGAACAGCGCATTGGAAAACGGAGAGAGCGTGAGCATCCCCTCCGACAGAATTGTGGGTGGCCAAAAGACAATTACCTGCGACTTCTTCGGCAGCCCCGCGAAATTCCCGCTCGGTCCCTTTGTTCTCGCAGCACAGCGTGACGTGGCTGTGCTCTCCATCCATGTGATGAAGGAAGCAGCGAAAAAGTACCATATCTTTATTGAACAGATTAAGGGTCAGGGAGATACGATTCGGACGAAGGCGGCAGACATCGCGCAGAAATATGTTTCCACCATCGAGTCGGTGCTGCGGAAGTACCCGGAGCAATGGTTCAACTATTACGATTTTTGGAAAGACTGAAACAAGATGACCCCACACGATATAGACATACAGACACTTTTGCCCCAGCGCGCGCCGATGGTGATGGTTGACCGGCTTTTGAACGCCGATGCCGATACCGCTACGACAGCGTTCGAGATTCGTCCGGATAACCTTTTTGTGGAAGACGGCTGCCTCAAAACGTATGCCCTTGTGGAGGTGATGGCGCAGTCCTGCGCGGCACAGTTGGGATATGTGGACAAGCATATCCACGGGCAGAATGAAGTGAGAGTCGGCTATATAGGTTCGGTGAAAAAGATGATCGTGGAGGCTGTCCCAAAGGTGGGCGAGACGCTGACAACAAGTGTCAGGATGCTGGAGGATTATGGAAATATGCGTATGGCGGCAGCCGAATGCCGAGTCGGCGAACAGCGGATAGCCGCGGCCGAACTGGTGATAACCCTTGCAGAAGAAAGGACAAACTCATGATAGTCAGAAAAATAGGGGAAAACATACTCTCGCCGATCAGCTTCACCACGGAGGAGAATCTCGCGGCGGTGATGGCTGGCCGTTCAGCCCTGCGACGTCACGATTCGCTTTGGGGGCTGCCATTCCCCTGTTTCGCCTCCTTAATTCCCGACGATTTGCTGGAATTGGCCTTTGAATCCGATGTTGAAAAAGGCCGGCTGCCGATGGATTCTTACACCAAATTCGAGAAAGTGGTCCTGCTTTCTGCGGTTAAAGCATTGGATTCTTGCAAGATAGATGCTACTTCTGAACGAGTGGTCTTCATCCTCTCCTCCACCAAAGGCAATGTGGGGCTGTTGGCGGATGAAAATCCCGATGTGGAACGGGTCACGCCTGCCCACACGGCACGAATGGTGGCTCGTTACTTCGGGAACCCGAATATGCCAATTACAGTGTCAAATGCCTGCATTTCAGGATTGTGTGCTCAGATAGAAGCTTTCCGTTGCCTCCGGTCCGGACAATACGACACGGCCGTGGTCATCGGTGCCGACGTGCTGTCACCCTTCATCGTGGCGGGTTTCCAGTCGTTGAAGGCGTTGTCGGACGAGCAGTGCAGACCGTTCAGCGCGAACCGCAAGGGACTGAACCTCGGCGAGGCCGCCGCCACAGTAGTCTATACCGTCGATGACGCCGCCGATGACGGATGGCGGATGCTGGCGGGAGCGGTGCGCAATGACGCGAACCACATCTCTGGGCCGTCGCGCACGGGGGAGGGCAGCTACCGCGCCCTCAGCTCCGTACTTGACGACAGCGGGCTGACGGCCGACGATTTGGCGTGCTTGAACGTGCACGGTACGTCCACGCTCTACAACGACGAGATGGAGTCCATTGCCATCAACCGCGCGGGCCTGTCCGGCGTTCCGGTGAACGCGATGAAAGGCTATTTCGGCCATACGCTCGGAGCTGCAGGCATCTTGGAAACCCTGCTCACGATGAGGGCTTTGGAGAATGGCAAAGTGCCTGCCACCCGTGGTTTCGACGAGCTTGGCGTCTCCATGCCGGTGCAAGTCTCTGCGGAACATCTCGATACTGGGAAGAAGGCGTTTGTGAAATTGTTGTCCGGTTTCGGAGGCTGCAACGCCGCCGCCGCATTTGTTAAGGTTTAAGGTATAAGGGGTGATGTTTTTCCTTGAGCAGTCCCAGTAGGGACAAGAGCTCGGTAGCAAAATAGAATATGATTGATTAATGAACGGAAAGAAATAGATGGAAACGATGGTGACACATAGGGTTAAATTGACGCCAGAATGTTTAGAGGTGGATGGCCAACGCGTGGCGGAGGCCGTCGCGGGAGAATCGTTCCTGACGCAGCTCTACCGGAAGTACGGTATGGGCTATCCGAAATTCTTCAAGATGGACGTGCTGTGCAGGGTTGGGCTCATCGCGTCGGAGCTCTTGTTGGCCGCGGAGGGCGGCGAACGCTTCGTGCCGCGTGCCGACCGTGCCGTCATCCTCTTCAACCGGAACACCTCGTTGCACGCCGACCGCTCGTTCCAAGCCACCATCGCCGATGCGGAGGATTTCTACCCGTCGCCGTCGGTGTTCGTCTATACGCTGCCCAACATCGTCACCGGCGAAATCGCCATCCGCAACAAATACCACAGCGAGAGTGAGTTCATCCTCCTGCCTGAGAAGTCGGAAACGGCAATGAACCAAGCGGTTGAGCGGGCCCTGATGGACAAGGAGACCGCGAGCGTGCTGGCCGGCTGGGTGGAAGCCCTGTCGGAGGAGGAGTACGAGGCGGAAATGGAATTAGTTAGCAGTTAGCAGTTAGCAGTTAGCAGTTAGCAGTTACGGGCAACCCCCAATTCCCCTTCTGTATTAGAAGGGGTGCCCGAAGGGAGGGGTTGAAACTGCTTCCTTAAGCAGTCCCGAAGGGACAAGAGCTCGGTAGCCAGGGGTAAGCGAAGCGCAGCCCCTGGATAGGAGATGAAGAGATGATTAGATAATAATGCCAAAACCCAAAAATATGGAACTTACTGAAGAACTGAAAACCAAAATGATCGAGGTCTTGAACCTCGAAGAGATGACCCCGGCGGACATCGACGAGAACGCGCCGCTGTTCGGCGACGAAGGTCTCGGCCTCGACTCCATCGATGTGCTGGAACTGATTGTGCTGCTGGAACGCAACTACGGCATCAAGATCGCTGACCCGAAGCAGGGCAAGGAGATTTTCGCCTCTGTGCGCACCATGGCCGACTACGTAGCCGCCAACCGCACGAAATAATGCGCCCGAAGGTCGTCATAACCGGCATGGGGGTCGTGTCCGCACTCGGCGTGGGAGTGGATGCTAACGCGACAGCACTGATGCAAGGAATTTCCGGCATCAGGACGGCGCGTTATCTTCCGACCGATCACCTCGAGTTCCCTGTGGGCGAGGTTCCGATGGACAACGAGGAGTGCCGCCGGATGTTAGCGCTTCCCCCTGGACGACCCTATTCGCGTACTCACCTTTTGGGCGCGTTGGCCGTACGGGAGGCACTTGAACAGTCGAAGTTGTTGGATCATAATGGATTGGCCCTCATCTCTGGCACTACCGTCGGCGGTATGGACGTCACCGAGAGCCTTTTCCCGGAACCCTTGCCCGAAGGAATGCCCGACGTGCACGATTGCGGGGCTTCCACCAACGACATCGCCGACACGTTCGGCTGCTTCGACTACACCTCCTCGGTCTCTACAGCGTGCTCGTCGGCTATGAATGCGCTGATAATGGGCAAGTTGCTGATAGAAAGCGGCGAACGGGACATTGTGGTCGCGGGCGGATCGGAAGCGTTGTCGCTGTTTCACCTTAACGGCTTCAAGTCGCTGATGATTTTGGACCGTGAGCGCTGCAGACCCTTCGACAAGACCCGTGCGGGATTGAACCTCGGCGAAGGAGCGGCCTATCTGGTGTTGGAGAGCGAGACGTCGGCGTTGAATCGCGGCGCCGAGATCCTCGCTGTGCTCTGCGGTGCCGGCAATGCCTGCGACGCCTACCATCAGACCGCCTCCTCGGATGATGGCGAAGGCGCTTACCTCGCGATGACGCAGGCGCTTCAGGATGCGAACCTATCCCCGAGGGACATCCAGTACGTCAATGCGCACGGTACAGGCACACCCAACAACGACGCTTCGGAAAGCGCTGCGATACGACTGGTCTTCGGCGAGAACCTTCCGCCAGTCTCCTCGACAAAATCCTACACGGGGCACACGACCAGCGCATCGGGTTCCATCGAAACCGTCTTCTGCCTGATGGCTATGAAATATGGTTTTATACCCGCTCAATGCGAGTTCGAAAATACTGACGAACAGTGTGTTGTGCCAGTTTCCAAAAGTAATACTTCAAATGCCGATCTGAGCTATGTGATGTGTAATGCGTTCGGGTTCGGCGGCAATGACTCATCCATAATCCTGTCGCGCTATGAATAAGGTTTTTGTTACGGCTATCGTGAAAGACGTCCCCGCCGAGGAGTACGGTCATTACCTTCCTCCGATGAAAGCACGGCGTATGGGCAAGTTGCAGAAACGAGCCTTGGTGACTGCGCTCAAAGCGATGGAAATCAGCGGGGTGGGGAAACCGGATGCCATCCTCAACGGCACGGCGATGGGCTGTATGGAGAACACCGTGCAGATGCTCAGCGGCTTGGCCTCGGAAGGCGAAGAGGTGAACATGCCCACCTGCTTCATGCAATCGACCCACAACACGGTAGCCTCGATGATCGCTATCTATACGAAAAACCACGGCTACAACACCACGTATTCGCATCGGACGATCTCTTTCGAACTGGCGCTGCAGGACGCTCTCCTGCGTTTGCGTACGGGCAGGCTGCGTACCGCGCTGGTCTGTGCGAACGACGAGCTGACGGCGTTGCAGTTGCAAAATCCGAACTTTTTCGGACAACTGGAAGTCTGCGACCGTTCCGAATCGTGGATGCTCTCGGTAGAGCCGGGCGAAACTCCTCTGTATGAGCTTGAAAATGTGCAGATTATTCACAAAAAAGGCGTCGAAGACCGCGCTGTCATCCAATTGAAACCGCTATGAGACTAATCTTGTTGGCAGTTGTCCAGTCTGTCTTGTTATGTTCGGGACAGGTTTTCTTGAAATTCGCGCTCCAGAAGATGGGGGCGTTCGCGTGGAAGGGTTCGTTCTTCCTCGCGCAGCTCACCAATTGGTGGTGGTTGGCCTGCGGGGCGGCCTACGGCACCGGCGCCGTCCTCTGGATGTACATCCTCAAGCACTACCCCTTTTCCCGCGCCTACCCGCTCATCTCGCTGAGCTATGTCTTCGGGATGATCGCCGCCGTGCTCATCTTCCACGAAACCGTCCCCGCCACCCGCTGGATCGGTGTGCTCCTGATCATGGCCGGGTGCTATTTTGTGGCGCAATGATGAATGACAAATGAAAGTGTGAATTGCTGTAAATCTTTTGAATATGAAACGATTCTTTGTATTTCTCTCTGTCTTAACGTCCATGTTTGGAAGTGCTCCCGTGTGCGTTGCTCAGATCCAAAGTAGTGTGGTCAGCAAACCTGTGACAAATGTGTGGTATCAGTCTGGCGGTTTTTGGGTGTGGCCTGTGCTGCATGATAAGGCCCAGTCTTCGGTACTCGTCTATCAACCCTTTACCAAGTCGCCGAACAATTTGCTTGTGACGATGGATAATGAGGACTTTTCTCTCACTACAACGAATCTGCAGTTTCCCGATAAGAATTACGTGTCATCTGCTGCTTTTGTGGGCGATGACGGCCGTCAACGTCTGATATATTTCCATGATGAAACTGCCCCGAAAATTTGCCATGTGCAGTTGGATGTCGTTAACCCTGATCTTGAGAAATACAATCTTGTGGCGAATGCCGACATTCTCTCTTTTGAGTTTGAAATCACATACGAGATAGAATTTGTCATGTCACCCGACAAGGAGAGTTTTGCCTTGGTTGTCTATCACAAAGATTATGCGGACAACATTTCGAAGATTCAGGTGGCTGCATTTGACCAAAGTGGCAATATGAAGTGGGAAAAAGATGTTCTGCCTGAAATCGAGGAACCGTTTATACGCACTTCGAATTTTTGTTTGGATAATAACGGGACGCTGTTTATGCCCATTCTTGGCATTCAAAAGGATAAAGAAGGGAAGAAAATCATCGGACAGCACCTCTATTTACTGCAAATTGGAGAGGATGAACTGCTGGTGAATCCTGTGGACGATTCTTTTGGTGTTATATCCTATGTTATGACCTATCCGTCTAAAAGCGGGAAAATTTGGCTTTGCGGCTTTTTCCAAGAGGATTTGAATGAACTCTCTACCGAGACAGGGGCCTTTATCATCTCTTTTAACCCGATTTCTCAAGAATTCACATCTGCTGACTTTCAAGTTTTTGAAGCTGACTATTTCGCCAAGTACCCTAAAACCGATTTGAATGCTTCTCATCCTCAGCGCCCGTGGTATCATTTAAAGTGCAATAACCTTTTTGAGCTTCCAAATGGTGATGTGGTGATTTGTGGCGAACATGTGTCTCGAACGATAGTCCATTCTGTGGATTATGGTAGCGATAGTTATAGGACAGGCGATGTTTTGGTGGTCAAATACCATCCAGACCGTTCATTCTCCACACAGATTGTTTCCAAAAATCAAACGGGTGTTTCCAGTATACGGCCAAAAGATTGGCGGCAGGCTTTTGTCTCCTATTTCGCGTTCGTCCGACAAAACGATTTATATCTCGTTTACAACGATGCCGAAGCAAACGTTCCTTTTCCTGGTAAAGGTGAAGGAATTGTCATCTCCCCATGGGGGGCAAACAATAAATGTGTCAGTGTCTGCACTAAAATCAACGGCGACGGTGTCGTGAGCCAGCAGACCTTTGCCAAATTTGTGGATTCTAAGCAAATGTTCCGTGATTTCCTTTTCGCGGACGATCATTATTTCTATGTCTCACTCCTGCAAAAGAAAGGGGTCAGTTTCGCCAAATATCCGCTTCCGAATTAAGAATTAAGCATGATGTTCGTTACACCACCCAATATTTTAAAAAAATTATTCCTTAAGCAGTCCCGAAGGGACAACACGCGCGAAGCGCTAATAACCCCACACAAGCGCAGCGTAGTGTGGGGCATGAAGCAGACCGTGCATTCGGACAGCGGTCATATCGAAACAGGGAAGCGCAGCGCAGTGTGGGGCATGATGCTGCTCCTACTCGTCACCTCGGCTTCTGCCCAAACCCTCAAGAAGGCCACCCCTGAGCAGGCCAAGAAGATGGTGGAGACCGTCAACAAAGCCACGGCGTCGGTGAAGAGCATCCAGTGCGACTTCACGCAGGTGCGGCAGTCCGCCATGCTCAAGGACAAGGTCACCTCCAAGGGCAAGATGAGCTTCTCGGGCAAAAACCTCAAGTGGGAATATACGGAACCCAACAAGTTCGCCCTCGTCGTGAAGGAGGAGAACGGACAGCAACAAGTTTACATCCAGCAAGATGGGAAGACAAGGAAAGCTGACGCACAGAGCGGACAACTCTTCAAGGGAATCGCACAAATCGTGATGGGAAGTGTCACGGGATCGGCACTGTCCGACAACGGCGACTTCACCGTCGAGATGTACACTCAAGGAGACAAATGGGTTGCCAAACTCACCCCGAAACAAGCTAAACTGAAGAAGATGTTCTCAAGTATCTACCTCTATTTCAACGAGAAACACAACGTCGTGACCAAAGTGGAGATGAAAGAGGCCAACGGCGACACCACTACCATCACATTCGGAAATGTCAAGCTGAATGGATGATGTGGGGTAAACCATTAACACATACAACGAACGACGATGATATTGCAAAACGATTTATATACGATAGTCGAAACAGGCGATAAAGTCGCAAAAATCCGGTTGTTGCCGGAAAGCGCGATTTACCAGGGTCATTTCCCGGGCAACCCGATTACGCCGGGCATGTGTCAGGTGGGCATTGTGGAAGAATTGGCTAGGAATATTTGCGGTGTTGAACTCTTTCTTAGCGAAGTTAAAGTGTTGAAATATATGGATATACTGAGACCATCTACCCAAGAAGTTGAAGTAAGGTTCGATAAGTTGGAGGATGACGGAACGTCGGTGTCGGCTAAAGGGACAGTGGTCTCAGAGGATCGTGTTTTCACGAAGTTCTCACTCGTATTTGCTAAAATGGTATGAAAGACTGGCAGGCTGTTTCCGATGAAGAGCGCATCTGCGTGATTGTGCCGACGTACAACAACGAGAAGACCATCGTGGACGTGTTGCAGCGCATCCAGGCCTACACCCACAACATCATCGTGGTGAATGACGGCAGTACCCCCGAGACGTTGGCCGCCATTCGGACTTTGACGGAACTTCCTGACATCGTGGATTATGCACCGAATCGCGGTAAGGGCTACGCGCTTATCCAGGGCTTCCGGCGGGCGCTGGAGCTCGGCTACCGCTATGCCGTCACCATCGATTCTGACGGGCAGCACTTCCCAGAGGATATTCCCGTAATAATCGATTGTCATTCAGCGAATAAGGATGCCCTGGTGGTCGGTTCCCGCAACCTCACAGCCGACAACATGCCTTCGAGAAACACTTTCGCGAACAAGTTCTCCAACTTTTGGTTCCGTCTGCAGACAGGCATCCCCTTGGAAGATACGCAGAGCGGCTTCCGTCTTTATCCCTTGGAAGCCATTAACTTACGATGGCCCATCACCCCGCGCTACGAGGCCGAATTGGAATTGTTGGTGTTCTCGGCGTGGCGCGGCGTGCCGGTGGTCTCCGTGCCTGTGCGTGTCTATTACCCGCCCGAAGGTGAACGCGTGAGCCATTTCCGCCCCTTCTGGGACTTCTTCCGCATCACCGTGCTGAACTCCGTGCTCACCATTATCTCCCTCTTCTCGTTTATTCCAGCAAGGATTTTGCGCAAAATATCTAAATCGTGAATAAGGTCAAAGTCAAAAAAAATGTATCTTTGCCGATTGTAGAATTTTAATCCGATGGAGAATAAGAAACCCGACCAACATACTGTGAAAGAGATGAAAAGCATCAAGGTGGCGTTGTTTGTCATCGCCGCCGCGCTCATTTTCTACCTCGGTTCCGTGTTCTTAAAAGGAATTAATGTATTCGGCAAGAAGAACTACTATTACGCTGTGTTTGAGAATATTGGCGCGCTTCATGAGAGTACCAATGTGACGCTGAACGGCTATGAAATCGGCAAAGTGACGGATATTGAGTTGCTGAGTTCGAACCCCGTCCGCATCTGCGCAGAGATTCTCGTCACCGAAAAACTCGACATCCCCGAGGATTCGCAGTTTGAGGTCGCACAGAAGGATGTGTTGGGCGGTATGGTCGTGAATCTCCACCTCGGTCAGTCTGCACGGATGGCCCAACGCGGCGACACCCTCGGATGCTACCTGGCCGGCGGCATGCTCGACGGGGTAGGGGATCTGGTGGCACAGCTCAAGAGCGTCGTCGCCTCGGTCGATACGATTGGTCAGAACCTCAAGCTGGCCTTCCGTACTGAGGATTCCCTCAACGGCGGCACGATGATCAAGAACACATTGGAGAATCTCGAACATACCACTGCGGATCTCTCCAAGTTGCTGGCTGACAACGGTGGCAAGGTCAACAGCGTAGTGACACAGCTCGATGCGCTGTCGAAGACTCTCGGCCAAGCCGCCCCGAAAATCGACGCCATCATCGCCAATGTCGATAATATTACCGATTCGTTGGCGCAGGCAAACATCCGCACGCTCGTCAACAACGCCCAAAGCACTGTGGATAACGTCAACGCCCTTATCGCCGGCGTGAAGAACGGACAGGGCACGGTCGGCCAGCTTATGCAGAACGACTCGCTCTTCAAGAGTCTGAACAACACCATAGAAAGCTTGGATTTGTTGGTCAAGGACATCAAGGCGAATCCTTCGAAGTACATTAACGTCACTGTTTTTGGTAAAAAAGAGAAAAAAGACAAAAATAATAAAGAATAGATATGGAAATTACAGGAAAATTGATTCAGAAACTGCCCGTGCAGTCGGGTGTCAGCAGTTCAGGAAATAGTTGGTCTAAGGCTGAGTTTGTCATTGAGACCGTTGAGCAGTACCCTAAGAAGGTTTGTTCCAACCTTTGGGGTGAACGTGCCAAGGCGTTGGACCAGTTCCAGTTAGGCGATTTGATGACGGTCTCGTTCGACTTGGAGTCGCGCGAGTATAACGGCCGTTGGTACACCGACGTGAAGGCCTGGAAGGTGGAACCCGCCACTCCCGGCGTGGTTGCCGGCGCCCCTGCTCCTGGTTACGGTCAGCCGCAATACGCCCCGCAAGGTTATCCGCAACCCCAGCAGCCGGTCTATCAGCAGCAGCCTGTTTATCAGCAGCAGCCGGGCTATGGCATGCCGCAGCAGCCAGCCTACCCGCCGCAACCGCAGTATGCGCCCGCCGCTCCTGCCCAACCCCAGACCTACGCCCCCGCCGCACCGCAACCCTCCAATCCCGTGGTCCAGCCGCAACCCGACACGAGCAACCTTCCGCCGATGCCCCCGGAGACCTTCACCGACAACGGCGACACCGACGACCTGCCGTTCTAAGGGCTTAAGGTTTAAGGTTTAAGGTTTAAGGTTTAAGGGTTAAGGGTTAAAGCAACTCTATTGCCGGTGGACAGCCAATAGCCAACATCAATAGCAATATGATGAACTCAGGAATTTGCCATTTGACGGTAATCCCCATGCGGGCGGAACCGTCGCATTGTTCAGAGATGGTGAGCCAGCTGCTGTTCGGTGAAACGTACGCTGTGCTGGAGACTTTGGATGAATGGGTGCGCGTGAGGTGCCACCACGACGATTACGAAGGCTGGATCCAGCGGAAACAGTGTTTCGAACTGACAGACAGTGTCTTGCAAGATTACCTGAGGGTTAACAAGTTGCGCCTGAGCGTCCCGTTTGTCGCAAGTGGCGTGCGTGTGCCGAATATGCTGACTATGGGAGCCCTGATGGTGACGGAACCAGAGCGGAGCCCGTTCCCGGAGCACGCCCCGATTCCGAATGCGGAAAGCTGGTGGCCTGCGGAGGGCGTTCCGGATATCTCCCGGGTGCAGCGTATGGAACTCCTTCGGAAATTGGCCCTTTCCCTGCTCGGAACCCCATATCTTTGGGGCGGCCGTACCCCGCTCGGCATCGACTGCTCGGGTTTTGTCCAGCTGATCTATTCGTTGGTGGGAGTGCAACTCCCCCGCGACGCTTCCCAGCAGGTCTTGTGCGGGGAACCGCTTGATTTTGTGCAGGAAGCCCGACTCGGCGACCTCGCCTTCTTCCACAATGAGGAGGGCAGGGTGGTGCATGTGGGATTGGTGCTCGGCGACGGCAAAATCATCCATTCCAGCGGACAAGTGCGCATCGACCGCCTCGACGAAACCGGCATCTTCAACGAAGAACTGCATCGCTACTCGCATCAGTTAAGGGTGATTGTCCGAATTTAGGTGCGCAACCGCTGAACAAAGGAGACCGTTATGAACAAAAAAAGTATCATTATAGCCGTGATTTTGGGCATTTGCCTGTTGGCCGGTGCCGTAGGAGTATGGTTCTACCGTACGTTTATGTCAGAGAATATTCAGAACCGCGAGGTTACTGTAGTGGTGCCACCGGATGCAACCTTCGAACAAGTGCTCGACACACTGCGCAAATATGAGGTCCTTAAGTCTGAGAAAACCTTCCGGAAAACTGCCGACGCGTTGAAGTACAAGACGATGCGAGTCGGTAAGTACGACATCTCCGACTGTCACACCAATCTTGACCTCGTCCGGTTGCTCCGACGCGGGCAACACTATCCTGTGAAGTTCACATTCAACAACATCCGTACCGTTGACCAATTTGTCGAGAAAGTTGGCGACAAGTTCTTCTTCGAACCGGAGGAACTGAGTGCGTTGTTGCACGACGGAACCTATATGCAAAAGTTTGGTCTGTCCGATACAACTGCGGTATGTCTCTTTATCCCAAATACATACGAGATTTACTATGACATCACGGCGGAGGATTTCCTCGACCGGATGAACGACTTTTATGGGCAATTCTGGGATGAAAATCGGAAGGAAACGGCCAAGGAAATCGGTTTGACGCCGGTGCAAGTGGCTACGCTCGCCTCGATTGTCGAGGAGGAAAATATGCGCCCGTCGGAGAAGGCGGTTATCGCCGGCCTCTACATGAACCGTCTGAACAAGGGAATGTTGCTGCAATCGGATCCGACAGTGAAGTTTGCCCTCGGTGATTTCGCGCGGCAACGTATCCTCAATGCCGACCTGCAGGTGGATTCTCCCTACAATACGTATAAATACGCTGGTCTTCCGCCTGGCCCGATCCGCATTCCGGAGGCCTCCACAATGGATTCCGTGCTACACTATCGGCATCATAACTACCTGTATATGTGTGCGAAGGAGGACTTTTCCGGCTACCACAACTTCACGGCTAATGCAGCCGAACATGCCCGTAACGCCGCCCGTTATCGTGCCGCGCTGAATGCGAGGAATATCAAACGATAATAGCTCCCTTCCTTATTTCGCGGCGATGGCGTCGTCAAGCAGCGACAGCTTGTACAGATCCATGGCCCGTAGGATGCTCCAATTGCACATCAGGCTTTTAAGGAGCCCACGTGTGGCGCGAAGGGTGCCGAACAGCAGGGGCGCATAAAAACGGGTGCGAAGTTTCTCCCAGGTACGCAGCAGCTTGCTTTGAGCACGGAAACGGTCGTCCACGCGCCCGTCATGGAAAAGTCTGGCAAGATTGTCCACGCTGCATCCGATTTTCCGCAGGAATTCGCGATTGTCATCTAACCCGTCGTGGTAGAGCTCGTTGTCGATATGCCGGAGCGGAATCCCCTGTGTTTCAAGGTCCAGACCAAAGAAGGTGTCCTCATAGCCGTAATCGGTGAGACTCTCGTCGAAACGGCAGATGTCGAACACGGATTTGGAAATTAGCAAATTGAACGGTGTGAAGTGTTGGTACGGGTGTCGATTTCGGATCGCGGAAGGCCGCACCTCCCGGTAAATACCGTAATTGTAGCGCAACTGCTGCTCCTTGGGAGGGAGAATGTGGCGGTATGCCAGCCCACCGGAGACGGCAAACGGCTGGTTCTCTTGCTCGTGGGTCTGAATGTAGTTCAGATATTTGGCAATATAGTTGCTGCTCTTGACCCGCGCGTCGCAATCCATGAAGAGCAGGTACGGGTACCGGGCAGTGTCGGCAAGCTGGTTTCGTGTCTTGGATCTCCCGAGATTCTCCGAATGCTCGATATAGGTGATGTTCTCCATCTCCCCCAAGAGCGAATTATGGTGACGGATGGTCAGATCTGACGACGCATCATCTTCAATGATGATTTCGTACTCGACTTGACAGTCCTTGAGTTGCGTCTGGAGTTCCGAGATAAGCGGATGTAAGTTTGTATTGTATGTCGGAATTAAAACGGATATCATCTCTTTGCACATTTAGTAGGACGCAAGATTTTGCGTCTCTGCAATCCAACCTTGTAACCGTGTGACCCTTACACCAACGAATCAATCAGTTTTCCATCCTCGATGCAGATGGCGCGGGACGGGAACTTGTCAATAAGGGAGAAGTTGTGGGTAGCCATGAACACCGTGGTGCCGCTCTGGTTGATGTGGTGGAAGACTTGGAAGATTTCTTCGGCGGTGATGGGGTCGAGGTTGCCGGTGGGCTCGTCGGCGAGGATGAGATCGGGGCTGTTGAGCAGGGCTCGGGCGATGCAGACACGTTGCTGTTCGCCGCCGGAGAGTTGTGACGGCAGTTTGAAGTCTTTGGTCTCCAACCCGACCAAGGTGAGCACCTCCTCGCAGCGGTTGAGCATGGCGTTCTTGTCCTTCCACTGGGTGGCGCGGAGCACAAACATCAGGTTGTCGATGACTGTACGGTCCTTGAGCAGCTGATAATCCTGAAACACCACCCCGATTTTCTTGCGCAGCTCGGGAATCTGTTTCTTCTTCATCTGCAGCAGGTCGTAGCCGATCATCATGGCCTCTTCGCCCTCGGGCTTCAGCTCGCCGATGAGGGTCTTCAGGATGGAAGACTTGCCGGAGCCGGTCTTGCCGATCAGATAGACGAACTCGCCCTGCTTGATGGAGAAGCTGATGTCCGTCAGTACCCGCAGCTTCCGGTGCGAGATATTCACATGCTTGAAGGAGATGACATCGGCAGGAACAGTCGGCTGCTCCTGTACGGGCCGCTCGGTTTTCTGTTCGGTGTTTTCTGCCGTGATGACTTCGGGTTCGTTGTTGATGTTTGCTTCGGGTTCTTCCATAATGACTAACTGCTAACTACAAACTGCTAACTGCTAACTGGACTACGCGTCGATATTGGCGTAGGTGGCGTTCTGTTCGATGAATTCGCGGCGCGGCGGAACCTCGTCGCCCATAAGCATGGAGAAGATGCGGTCGGCTTCGGCAGCATTCTCGATGGTGACTTGGCGGAGCAGGCGCTGGGCGGGGTCCATAGTGGTGTCCCACAGCTGGTCGTCCTTCATCTCACCGAGACCTTTGTATCGTTGCACGTGCACCTTGCGGCCGCCGGCGGAGGCTTCGGCCGTGAGACGGTCGCGCTGCTCGTCGGTCCAGGCGTACTGCAACTTGTCGCCCTTCTTTACACCGTACAACGGCGGGGTGGCCAGATAGACGTGGCCCTGCTCGATGAGCTCGCGCATGTAGCGGAAGAAGAAAGTGAGGATCAGGGCAGCGATGTGGCTGCCATCGACATCGGCATCGGTCATGATGATGACCTTGTGGTAACGCAGCTTGGACATGTTCAGGGCCTTGCTGTCGTCTTCCGTGCCGATGGTGACGCCTAAGGCGGTGTAGATGTTCTTGATTTCCTCGCTCTCGAAGACGCGGTGCTGCATGGCTTTCTCCACATTCAGGATCTTACCGCGCAAGGGCAGGATGGCCTGGAAGTGGCTGTCGCGGCCCTGCTTGGCGGTGCCGCCTGCAGAGTCACCCTCCACGAGGAAGAGCTCGCACTTTGTCGCGTCCTTGGAGGAGCAGTCGGCGAGCTTGCCGGGCAGTCCGGAACCGCTGAAGGCGGTCTTGCGCTGCACGAGCTCGCGGGCTTTGCGGGCGGCGTGGCGCGCCTGGGCGGCCAGCACCACCTTGTCGACGATGGACTTCGCGTCTTTCGGGTTCTCCTCCAGATAGTTGGTCAGCATTTCGCCCACCATCTGGTTCACCACACCGGCAATCTCGCTGTTGCCGAGCTTGGTCTTGGTCTGGCCTTCGAACTGCGGCTCGGCCACCTTCACGGAGATGATGGCGGTGAGACCCTCGCGGAAGTCGTCGCCGGAAATCTCGATTTTGCTCTTCTCAAGTTTGTCGAGCAGCTTGTTGTCGTCGGCGTATTTCTTGAGGGTGCGAGTGAGCGCCTGGCGGAAACCCGTGAGGTGCGTGCCGCCCTCGATGGTGTTGATGTTGTTGACGTAGGAGTGGATGTTCTCGGTGAAGGAGTCGTTATACTGCATAGCGACTTCCACGGGCACGCCCTGCTTCTCGCCCTCAATGTAGATGGGCTGCGACGTGATCTTGGTGCGGCCCTCGTCGAGGTGCATGATGAAGTCGCGCAGACCGTTCTCGGAGTAGTAGATCTCCTTGGGATGGCTGCCGTCTTCGTTGGTCCTGCGCAGGTCCTCGATGGAGATGTGGATGCCCTTGTTCAGGTAGGCAAGCTCTTTGAGACGGTGCGCGAGGCGGTCGAACTCATAGACGGTGGTGTGGAAAATCGTGTCGTCGGGCAGGAAGGTGATCTTGGTGCCGCGGTAGTCGCTCGAGCCGAGCACTTTCACGGGGTAGAGGGGCTTGCCGTAGGCGTACTCCTGGATGAAGTGGAGCCCGTCGCGGAAGACCTCGGCGGTGAGGTGCTTGGAGAGGGCGTTCACGCAGGAGACGCCGACGCCGTGCAGACCGCCGGAGACCTTGTAGGAGTCCTTGTTGAACTTGCCGCCGGCGTGCAGGACGGTCATGACGACCTCCAGGGCGGAGCGCTTCTCCTTGGGATGCATGTCGGTGGGGATGCCGCGCCCGTCGTCGAGCACGCTGATGGCATTGCCTTCCAGTATTTTGACTTCGATGTTGTTGCAGAATCCGGCGAGGGCCTCGTCGATGGAGTTATCGACCACCTCGTTGACTAAATGGTGCAGACCACGGTCGCTGACGTCGCCGATGTACATGGCGGGACGTTTCCGCACGGCCTCAAGCCCTTCCAGAACCTGGATATTACCTGCACCGTAGGTTTCTTCTTTCTCAATCGTATTTTCTAACTCGCTCATTATTAATGGTTTTACTTTTTCTCAAAAAACCTGCAAATATACGAAAAATTTCGGTAGGTTGGGCGAGTTTTTTGCGATTGGCATTCGCTTTTGGCTTTTCCGCTCGCGGGCATGGCATCAGGAACCTTAGAGGCCCTCCAATGCGTTGTCGATTACCTCGAACACGTAGTGGTCTTTGTCGTACACGTGCCCGAAAATCTCTTTGGCTTTCAGGAAATACTCCTTGGCGGCGGCTTTGTCGTGCTCCATCGCGAGAGTGCCGAGGTAGAAGTGCAGGTTGCCGAAAACCTTGTCGTTGTTCACGTATTTCGGCAGCTGCGCCTTGTAAAAGCGGACGAGTTCAAGCTCCCTGTCGGCGAATCGGTATGCCTCCACCATGGCTTGGTAGATGCTCGGGTTCTCGGGGGCTAGTTCGAACAACTTCTTGGTCGTCGCGGATGCCTTTTGGTTGCCAGTGACCAAATAGAGACGCAGCAGGGGCGACAGGTTGTAGTAGTCGTCCGGAATGAGCTTGTCCGCCGTTTCAAAATATTTCAGGGCATTGCGGTAGTCGCCCTTTTCCATCAAGATTTGACCGGTCATGCGGGCAGCATCCCCTTTGAGGTCCTTGTTCTTGTAGAGGTCGTAGGAGGCCTTGGCCTGCGGGAACGCATTGTCGAGCTGATCCGTGAACAGGTAGGCGTAGGCCAAGTTGTAGTGCGCGTCCGCCTTCTTGGGCTCCAGTTCGGTGGCCTTCTTGAGGTAGGGGATGCTCTGCGCGGTTTCCTCTTGCATCAGTAGCGCCACTCCCGTGTTGTGGTAGGTGTTGTAGTCGCTGCATCCGCCGTCAATGGCTTTCTTGCCGTTGTCGATGGCCTTTTGCGTCAGTTCCTCCTCGTCTATAAGCCAGTATTCTCCGTATTTGTTCAGCACTTCAGTGTAGTAGAACGCGAGTCCGCGGTACAGCTTGCAGTTGTCCGGGTAGGCAGCAATCAGTTTGAGCAGGACGCTATCGACTGGAAACGAAAACATGCTGAACGAGCCGTTTTTGCCGCGATAATCCATGACATCCTCGTTCTTTTTCAAATCCTTGAGCGCGAAGGCCTGATGCATGATGCTGGAAACAAAGTAGTTGAGCACGATATCCTCTTTCATAAGCACGACGTCGGGTTTCTCGTTGTCGGGGTCGTCGTTGTCCAGCAGGACGTACGCGGACTCGTACTTTTTCGCGTCGATCAGCTTCTGCGCCGCGGAGAGCACATCGGTTTGGGCTTGGCTGTACCCGGCGAAAGCCAGAAGGGTCAGCAGCAAGGTGGTGATTTTTTTCATCATTTTATCGGGACTTCTTTGTTCCTTTTTCGTGCAGTTGCCATAAGCGGCGCGAAGTCCAGTGAACGCCGCAATGGGAAAACAGCACGGCAAAAATAATGTTTTTCCGCACTATATGACGCGAAAAGTTCAAAAGGTTGCAGTTTTGGGGAGGGAAAATGTTTTTGGTGATAATGCCCCTCACACCGACGGCGTGATGAACACCCGCCAGGAACCGTCTTCTGTTCCCCGCTCGATATATTTTTTCTCAAGCAGTTGGTTGACCAATTTTTTCACCGCCGACATGTTGATGTTGAGATGTCGCTGCATCTCTTCCAACGTGAGAACAGGCTCCGACATCATAAGAACCAGCAGCTTGCTGTAGTTCAGTGATCGGAAT
>JAEEGK010000667.1_pt1 | contig 85699 bp, 86 predicted proteins | sample 8958771 | NCBI WGS metagenome assembly JAEEGK01 (sample SAMN16246547, study PRJNA631951) | gut metagenome | biome: gut microbiome; feature: rumen; material: SC-attached | host: Bos | place: Iran: Karaj | collected 2018-10
TCTGACGAACTTAAGTTTGAGACTGACACGATTCGAACGTGCGACCCCCACCTCCGCAGGGTGGTGCTCTAATCCAGCTGAGCTACAATCTCATTCTTGATGTTGTGCAGTAGAACTGCTTTCTCGGAAGCGACAGGAGTTGAACCTGCCCACCCCTTACGGAAGTGACGGATTAGCAATCCGTTGTATTACCGCTCTACCACGCTTCCATTCAAATCGGAGCGAGAGGGATTCGAACCCCCGGTCCCGTGAAGGACAACGGTTTTCAAGACCGCCCCAGTACGACCGCTTTGGTATCGCTCCAAAATGTATATGGATAATATCAAATTTCTATGCTGAATGTCAAGAGCAAATTTGATTTTTATCTTGTTTTTAATCATTTTCCCAGTTAAATTTCGTGCTTCAAACAGTCGATTTTTTTATTTGTTAAATCAGTTTATTTATAGGCATGACTTTCTATTCTGACATCCAGAATCGCACGTATTGAAATAATCTCTTAATAACGTTATTCTTTATGGTACGGAGATTTGTAGCAGTTTGTTCAAGAGTTGTAAACTGCTTAAAAACTTATGGAGGGAAATATGGCTGGTGCCACTCAAGAAAACGATTTTACAATTGAACAGTTAGGACCTTGTAAGGTTCCTTCCCCAATTGAATTATCTCACACTCACGGTGATTTTCGTGCAAATTATGTAAAAGATACAAGTTACGTTAGAAACAGTGTTAATTTTTATGAAGACATGGATAAAACCGATGATTTAACTTCAAATAATCTTATGCAGAAAGCAGGACCTCGTGAAATGATTTATTTCGATCCTGTTCATGTTAACGCTGCAATTTGTACTTGTGGTGGTCTTTGTCCTGGTTTGAATGATGTTATTCGTGCTATTGTAAACTGTCTTTACAGACGTTACGGAGTACATAGAATTACAGGATTCCGTTTTGGCTACAAAGGTTTTTTGAATGAATATTCCTTTGATACGATTCCTCTTACTCCTGATACAGTTGATACAATCCACAAAATCGGTGGTTCGTTCCTTGGAACAAGCCGTGGCGGCGGAAACCGCGTACAGGACATTGTAGACTGCCTTGAACGTCTTAATATAAACCAGCTTTATGTTATTGGTGGAGACGGTTCACAGCGCGGTTCTTATGATATTGCCTGCGAAATTGAACGCCGTAAATTAAAGTGTGCTGTTGTTGGTATTCCAAAGACTGTTGATAATGATCTTGAATTTATTGACCGTTCGTTCGGTTTTGAAACAGCTGTAGAAAAAGCTACAGAAGCCGTTCGCAGTGTTCACATGGAAGCTCATTCACAGATTAACGGAATTGGTCTTGTAAAACTTATGGGGCGTGAATCCGGCTTTATTGCAATGGCAACAGCGCTTGCAAGCCATGAAACAAATTTCTGTTTGATTCCTGAAATTCCTTTTGAACTTGACGGACCTAACGGCTTCCTGGAGCATCTTGGCAGACGTCTTGAAAAACGTCATCATGCTGTAATAGTTGTTGCTGAAGGTGCAGGACAGGAACTTTTGAATTCTACAAACCAGACAGATGATTCTGGTAATAAAAAACTTGCAGATATCGGAACATTCTTGAAAGACAGAATCAACGAGCATTTTGCAGCTAAAGGAGTTCATATCAATCTTAAGTACATTGATCCGAGCTATCAGGTTCGTGCTTCTGTTACAAATGCAAATGATTCAATCTACTGTGAACGTCTTGGTAACAATGCCGTGCATGCTGCAATGGCTGGAAAAACAAAGTGTGTAGTTGGTCTTGTTCACGATAAATATGTTTATCTTCCGATTAAGATGGTTACACGTAAGCGTAATATTGTAGACCCGGAAAGTTCTATCTGGCGTGATACACTTGATGCAACAGGTCAGCCAATTCTTATGGTAAACAATATGCAGTCTGCTATTGAACACATGGAAAAAATGAGCAGGGGAACAGCAAAAAAGGCTGAATAGTTTTTCACCTGTAATGATAAAAAAGCCGCGCTTTTTCAAAGCGCGGCTTTCTTTTAAAGTCTGTCTTTTAATATTAAAGTTTGTCTATTAACATAGAACATTTGCCTGAAGGAATCGGCAGTGTTTTTTTCTTTTGATCAAGAATATTGATTGTAAAGTAGTAAAGTTTTTCACTTTCCATTTGAATTTCCCAGCCGCGTGGACTTTTATTACTTAAAATCGTAATAAGGTTTCGTTTGAGGGAAAGTTTTTCGATTCCCATAATTTCAAGGTTAGGAATAATCCAGTCTACAGTTTTTCTTGGTAAACTGATTGAAAGTCCGATTATATTTTCAATCATAAGCGCGATTGTAGAAAGACCAACGTACGGTAAGTAATGCGCACGCGGAAAGTCCGGATTACCGTTCATTGTTGCTTTTCCTTCTTTGTTTGGAAGGTAAGCTTCGTAAACATCACCGGTCTGTTTGTTGTCATCCGGGAAAAGTGCTTCAAGGATAAAGTAAAGGTGCCGGATGGCACATTCTCGTGCCATATCATAACGCTGATATTTTTCCAGTCCTTTAATTATCATAAAATTAAACGGCGGATAAACGCTTCCGCAGAAACCTTCTCCATTTTCTTTAAAATCCGGACTGTCAGCAGATAGTGTAGGGAACGGATGTTCAGAACCAAATGTTTTTGGGTTATTAAGATGGTCAATAAGCGCATTTGCTTTGTCTGCATTCGGCATTTCGGCTAAAAGCGGCCAGAAGCCTGCAATTGTTTTTTGCGGAAGACGCTGTTCATCTTTGTCCAAATCGTGGTAAAAACCTGTTTCGTTATCCCACATTAAGGAATTTACACGGGTTTTAAGAGAAAAATACATTCTCTTATACTGAAAACTTAGTTCCTTGTCGTTCAGAATGTCGCCCAATGCAGACATGTAGGCTGCATTAATTGCCATTGCGGCGTTAAAATCAACCGGATAGCAGACATCCTTTCGCGGAGAATTGAACATTGTACTTGATTCAACAGGAACGGAAAAAAGACCGTTATCTTTTTTAAAAGTACGGATAATCCAGTCCATGTATTTCTGAAGAATCGGCATTACTTCGCGAATGCGGCGTTTGTTTGCAGATTTATGATAAAGGTTGAATTCTGCCCAGGCAAACAGCGGCATTCCTATTCCTTCTGGATTTGATTTATCCAGAATAGGATTATTTGTTTTTGCATCGTATTTCCACCGAATTGCACCGCTTTCTTCCTGGCGGGCATAAAAATAATCGATGTTCTGGTTTGCAGGGAAATTCCTGTTTGAATAAACCAGAAAGAATGAGGAAAAAATGGTCTCGAACTGCTCAAGGACATAAGTATCTCCCTGAGGGTAAACAAAATAACCATCAGGAGTTTGCTCTCCGCTTGCAGGGTCGATCCAGTAGTTAGAAATCCATGACCAAGACTTATCGTAAATGTCTACAAAATCCTGATCGTAAAAATGGATTTTTGGAAAATCTTTCTTATTCACAGAAGCTCCTAGTAATTGTGTATTGAAGTATATCACAAAAAAAAGAAAAACGATATAATTATTTAAATAAACCTCTAAAATCTTTGTTTTTTAGGGTTTATTTTAATTAAGAGCCGACAAGTTTATCGTCTCTTAAAACGGCAAAGCTTTTCTGCAGCGTGACTTGCTGGAAGTTACGCTACGAATATGCCAGACGTATGCGATGTTTAAAATCGAATTATTAAAGCGATTTTAACCGCGAAAACATCATTTCGATGCTGATTATATGGAGATTTTATGTATCAATCGTTTGCCTATCTTGAGACACGTATACTTCTTTCCCCTGTAGAATCTGTTTTTATCGTTGATGAAAAAACAGGTTCTGTTTCTGTTGATAAAACTGTTTTGCAAAAGGTTTTTATGCTTGTAAGAGCATTAGGCAGTTCAGTTTTAAAAACTTCTTATATAGAACATCTTACAGGAAAATTGCCGGAAAATCCAGAAAATAAAAAAATTACCGGCAATTCTATGCTTGTTTCTGAAGGTGGAACTCTTGATATCACTTTTCATAGCCGTCCAAAAACCATTCATATTGAAGAAATCCGTATTGAAGAAGATACAGGGCATTTAACGCACGCTGATAATTCTGCACGTATGAATTTTACATGGGCTGGCTGCCCGAGCATAAGAATAAAAACAAGCCCTGCTTTTGAACTTGGCGAAGAAGCAGAATTGTTTTTGAATGAATTGCGGCGTCTGGCTCAATATCTTAATCTTGAAAACAAGGAAGCACAGGAAGGTTCTATAAGAAGCAATGCATTTGTTGCGCTTTCAAAATATCCTGAACTTCCGGATTATTATGTAAAACTCCGTAATTTAAATTCTGCAAATTTTGTACGCAAGGCTATAAATGTTGAACTTTCACGGCAGGAAGAAATTTTATCTTCCGGCGGAACTGTAGAAAGCGAAAGCCGTCTTTGGAATGAAAAACAGTCGCGTACAGAATCTTTCCATGTAAAGCGTAATCCTGAAATCAGGCGTTTTGAACGGCTTGTGCCTGAACAGAAGATGAATCTTATAAAGATTTTTAACGAAGAACCTGAACAGAAAACGGAACTTCCTAAAGAGCGTCGCCAGAGATTCAGGGAACAATATTCACTTTCAAGGCTTAGAACAGAATTTTTATGTGATGAAAAAGCCAGGGCGGATTATTTTGAAGAAGCTGTTGCAAACGGTGCAGAACCTCTGCATGCGGCTCATTGGATGGCTTCTGAACTGGTCAAACTTTTGAAAACCAGAAATGATACTTTGGAGAAAACAAAGCTTACTGCCAAAAAGTTTGCAAAAATCATTCAGCTGTTTTCTGAAAACAAAATTCATAGCGGAATTGCAAAACAGCTTATGCAGGCTGTTGCAGAAACAGGTGAAAACCCGGAAGATTTGCTTACGAAAAAGTCTTTAAGCCAGATTTCTGATGAAAGCGAAATTTTGCCGTATGTAAAGAAGGTTATTGCAGAGAATCCTGGAATGAGTACGCGCATCCAGCGTGGAGAAATGGCCCCTATAGAATTTCTTACAGGCCTTGTTATGAAAAAAACAGGCGGTATGGCAACACCTCAAAAAGTTAAGCAGCTAATAAAAAAGGAATTGAAAATAAGCATCGTTTATGTTTTAAACATGGGTGGAGCAATGACGGCTATGCGCCATGAAGACGGTTCAATAAGTTCTGGTGATCCGCGTGTTTTAAAGCAGATGCTTCAGGAAACAGATCCGGATATTCCTGTGCAGGTTGTGCCGGTCGGACAGCTTTTAAGTGAAGAAGTTGAACCTGCCGACTGGGCTGTTCTTGTAAAGACTATAAGCGAAAAAATAGAAGCAGGTCTTGCAAACGGAATTGTAATTACTCACGGAACAGATACACTTGCCTATACAGCGGCATTTTTATTCTGGCTTTTTTCAGATTCCGGAGTTCCTGTCGTTATTACTTCATCTTCAACTTTGTTTTCTGAAACTGATGAAGCTAAAAAGAATCTTTCTTTTGCAGTTCGGCTTGCCAGTGAAAAAAAAGACGGAGTTTATGTCGTTTACAACGGCGAAATACTTTCTCCGCTAAACCTGCGGTTTGAAAGCCCTGACGATAAAGGGTTTAGAAATTTAAAAACTGCTGATAAGGTATTTACCGGAAGCGGCCCTGTTGCCCAGCAGTTTGCAACTGTTCAGGAGCCGGACAGCAATGTAATGACAGAAATCCTTCAGGAAGCAAGCTCAAAAATGGTTCTTTGCAGAATTTATCCTGGCTTCAGAACAGATATTTACCAGAAATTGATTACAGACAGCATTCGTACGGTATTTTTGGAACTGTACGGAAACGGTACATTGAATATGCGCCGAAGTGATTATTCTCTAAAAAATATGCTTGTTCGTGGACGTCAGAACGGAGTTAGATTTTATTGTACATCGCAGCAGGAAGCTCTGTTGAATTTTTCTCAGTATGTAACGGGTAAACGTGCATGGCGGGAAGGTGCTGTTCCTATGGGAAGACTTTCTACAGAATCTGCTATAGCTTTGTATTTTGCATGTTCGCTTGTAGCTGACAATGATTCAGAGTTAAATCAGCTGATGGAAACATATACAGAATTGTACGGCGCAGCCGTTGTGTAAAAAAAACGTCAGGTTCTCTATGCTGATTCTATGCAGGCGAATTTATTCGCCTGCAACTGTTTCTGTAACTGGAACTTCTACAGAAACTTTTACAGGTTCCTGGTAAGACAGTTTTACGGTTTCCCGTTCGTTTCTATGTCTTGATTTCAGTAAAAGAACATTTGATTTTTTAAGATGTACATAACCGGAAGAATTATACATTTCAAAGCGTGAATCAGTTCTAAAATCAATTCCGTAAATCTGTATTTTCTGGAATGCAGGGATTTCGCCGATTATAACGTAATGGGTAAGTCCTTGCGGGAATACAATTTCAATTTCAGTTGTGTTGAATTCATCTTTCTTGTAACTGATATCAGATGCACAGGTCCATGCCCAGACAGTTTTTCCGTTATCTTCTCCTATAATTTCAAAATGTGGATAGTATGGATTGTCATGCACAAGTACAGGGTATAGGTCTGAATAAGCATACAAATCAGAATCCTTTATCTGCTTAAAATATGAGTTTGCAAGGAAGTAACCTGTATTTGCTATATCCGTGTTAGAAACTAACAGACCGTACTGGATTAATGTATTCCCGCCTTCAAGCGCGCGTTCAGGAGTAAAAGGAAGATTGCTGTCTTTTATGTTAAGTTCCTGTCCCTCTTCACTTAATGAACATGCCTGAACAATTGTTTCAAGACAAGAAGAGCGGATAGGTTCGCTAATAAGTTCTGCAAGTTCAGAGTTTGCTTTCTTCAAATTTGTATAAACATTCAGAATTCCTAGAGCCTGGTAAGGAGTAATATCTGTAAGCTGAATTTTTTCAGGAAGGGTCAGAATGTCTTTAGCTTTTTGTGAATTCTGATTAAGCAGAATGAAGCTTGTAATTTTAGAAAGTGTAAAAATATCACAGTTATTCTGTTCAAGTGCCTGATTTACGGAACTCTGCATGTTTTCTATATTCATTTGCAGGGTTACGTACATTTTTTCAAGAGTATTAAAATATGGTGCTGAAAGATATGTTCTTCGCTGTCCTTTTTTGAATAAATCCGGAACTATATCAAGGGCACTGTTGTACTGTCCGTTTTTAGCCATAACGGCAACGTAAGAAACAACACTCTGTTCGGTCAGCATAAGATTATTCTGCAATGCATCGTTAAAGAGATTAATAATGCCGGTTTCAAGTGATTTTAAATTCTGGCTGTATAGACTTGCAGAAGCTAGTTCATAACTGCCTGCTGATTCAAATGTGAATGTATCGCTTGTATTAACTGTTGAATAAACAACGGTAGGATGAGCATTAAAAATCGTTACGCGGTTATCGGCAAATTCAAGGCCGGATAAAATATATTTTTTGCTGGCATCTTCCATATACAAGCTTGAATTTTTCTGTTCTGTAACATGATAGCCTTTAGTTGGTTTAAAATTTATAGAAAGGTATTCAATATCCTGCGGCAAATCTGCCTGAATTATAAGGTCAGCAGAATCCGTTGAATTTGAAACAACAAATGTAAGTGAAACGTCTTCCGTAAAGGTAAGGGTTGAAGTTAAAGGACTTGCTTTATTCCATGAAATTAGTGTAATGTCTTTTGTTGTACTTTCTGTGCTCTTTTTTATTTGTACAGGGCTGTTGTCGTCAAAGTAGAAAAGTACACCTTTGTATGATGCCTGAAGGCTGTTTTTAAGATGGCTTTCCTGATTGCTTTCAGTTTTAGTAAAAGTAAATCGCAAAGCACCCGTGCTTTCTGAGAAAACGGATTCTGTTTTAAATTGCAATACAAAAATGCCGACAATAATAACAGCGTAAATAAAAAATAGGCCAAATAATTTTTTTATAGGATTAGAATACATTATTTGTAGTTTACTTAAAGGAACAAGGAAATTCAACAGATGAGATTGCAAAATAAAAATATACGTTTCAAAAAAGCTATGCAGTTTTTTGTCTCTGTTTGTACATTTTTATGTGCGGCAGGATTTGTTTATTCTGCTGATGTTGTATCTACGCAAGATCCGGCGCAAGCCGCACCTTCTTCAGTCAATGCAGCAGATTCATCAAAAAAATCTGCGTCTTCTTCTGTATCAGCCTCTCCGGTATCTGCAAGGCAGAAAGTAAATCCGCAGGAAGTTGCATTTGCAAAAAAAATAAAGGAATCGCTTGCTGAAGATTCTTCAATCGAAAAAACCTTGCAGCTTTTTGAAACTCTTCCGGAACAGTCTAAAAATAGTCCAGATATGCTTGTTTTGCAGGCTTCCCTGATGCTTTCTGCAAACAAAATGCCTGAACTGAACGAAGTTCTTGCAAAACTTGAACAGATTGCTCCTGAAAATCGTGATGCAATTGAATTAAGCATGATTGTTGCAAAAGTTACAGGCAACAGAAAAAAACTTAACGAAAAAGTAAACTCTCTTCTTGCAAAAGATCCGAATAATGATCTGGCAAATATTGAACTTGCTGAAGATGCGCTGCGCAGTAACAATTATTCAACGGCTGTAAGCTACTATCAAAAAGCCCTTGCAGGAAATGCAAATAGTGAAGAAGCCATGTTCGGGCTCGGTCAGTGTTATTATTATCTTGCAAGACCTGAACCATCAAGAAAATATTTTAACAAGCTTTTAGAAAAGAATGAAATGCACGCAAATGCAAATCTGTATCTTGGAAAGCTTGCTGCGGAAGACGGAAAATATAGAACTGCCTTAAAATTTGTAGAAAAAGCATGTGAAGCAGATCCTGAAAATCTTGATGCGTATATAGATTTGGGAACATACAGACACAGACTTTTAAATCCAAAAGGTGCAGAAGAAGCATGGAACAAGGCAATTTCGCTTGCGCCTGATTTTTTCTTAACGTATGCCTACAGGGCAAGCCTTTTTGATGAACAGTCTCGTTATAAAGAAGCTTATGAAGATTATAAAAAGGTTGTTGAACTTAACCCGAAATATTTTTATGCATATGAAACAATGGGAGTTCTTGCCTGGCACGAAAAAGATTATGCGGCTTCTTATGAATCTTTTTGCCGCGTACTTGAAAATGTGCCTGATAATTTTTCGTATAATATGATGGTTGCGGCCTGTCTTTCAAAAGGTAATAAAAAGCCTCAGATGAAACTTCATCTGGAAAAGGTAATGAAAAAACTCAATAGAGAAAGCGTTGAATACAATCTTGCACGCCTTTATCACGACGGCGGTGGGGTTAATTCAGAAAATTCTGTAAATCTTCTTGTAAAGCGGGAAAAAAGCGGAACAAAGCGTGCAAAATATCTGTTTTATTTTGGTTTGTTTTACGAACTTAACGGTTTTATGGAACGCGCGTCCGTTTTGTACCAGCAGTGTATAGAAGCAAGCCAGCCATTGTTTTTTGAATACCGGCTTGCAGAATGGGAAGCATCCGGCGCAGCGGCTTTAAGCGAGGAAAAGAAATGAGTAGCAAGACAGAAAAAACTATTGAATTGAACGGTAGAAAATTTACTATCATAGGAACTGCTCATATTTCAGCAGAAAGTATAGAGGAAGTTACATCTTATATTTCTGAAAAAAAGCCTGATTGCGTTGCCGTTGAATTAGATGAAAAACGCTATGAATCAATGACAAATCCTTCAGAATGGGCAAATCTGGATATTGTTCAGGTTTTAAAAAACAATGAAGGATTTTTAATCCTTGCAAACCTTGTTCTTGCTTCATTCCAGCGCAGAATGGGCAAAAAAATCGGAGTGCATCCCGGTGACGAAATGAAAGCTGCCGTTAATCGTGCAAAAATGATGAATATTCCGATTGCAATGATAGACCGCCCTATTTCTGTAACTTTGCGCCGTGCATGGCAGAAAAATTCGTTAGTCGGAAAAACCAAACTGCTTTCTACATTGCTTGCAAACAGTTTTACCAGCAGTGAATTTTCTTCTGAGCAGATTGAAACGTTAAAGAAAACAAGCGAAATGGATTCCATGCTTACAGAGTTTTCCGGTTTTTTGCCTTCCGTAAAAGAAGTTTTAATTGATGAACGTGACCGCTATATTGCAGCAAAGCTTTTACAGACGGAAGGACAGAATATTCTTGCCGTTATCGGAGTTGGACATCTTGCTGGTGTTTTGAAACACATGGAAAAGATTGCGTCCGGTCAGGAATCTGGCGATATTTCTGATATTTCAACTGTAGAAAAATCAGGCTCTAAAACAAAGTTTTTAGGCTTTTTAATTCCGGCTATAATTATTGCCATGCTTGCGGCTGGTTTTTATTTTGGCGGAATAAAAACTGGAAAAGCCATGCTTGGTTCATGGATTATCTGGAATGGTCTGCTTGCCGCACTTGGAACGGTTTTGGCAGGCGGTCATATCATTACGATTTTAACAGCTTTTGTGGCAGCGCCTATAACTTCTCTTTGTCCGCTTGTTGGTGCAGGAATGGTTACGGGGCTTGTTCAGATTTTTGTCTGTAAGCCAAAAGTTTCTGATATGGAAAATCTGCATGATGACGCTGCAAACCTAAAATCTTTTTACAAAAACAGGATTTTACGCTGTCTTTTAGTCTTCTTTTTTTCAACGATAGGAAGCTCTCTTGGAACTTTTATAGCAGGTGCTTCATTTTTAAGTTTAAGCGGAATTTTCGGTAAATAGCATGGGCCTTTTGGCGTGCCGTCTATTTGCCAAATAAAGAGGCAATAAGTTCCTTTATGCTTTTTACAGCTATACACCCTTCTTCTATATCCGGCGTGTAAATTGTTGTGTAGCCGAGCTGCTGCGAGGCTTTTACACGTTGTTTTAATCTTGTTACAGGCCTTATTTCCCCGGCAAGACTTAATTCGCCTGAAAGTACGGTTTTAGGAGGTAATTCTAAATCTGTACGCGCAGAATATAATGCTGCTGCAAGAGCCGCATCTATCGCGCTTTCAGAAATTTTTATTCCGCCTGCAACGTTAATATATAAATCCTGGTCGCTGAACCGTAGTCCCAAACGTTTTTCAAGAACTGCGGCAACCCGGCTGATTCTTGCGCTGTCTATTTTTTCGCAATACACTCTTGAAAGCGAAGCCTTGGCCGGCACTGTTAAAGCCTGAATTTCCACAAGAAAAACCCGGCTGCCTTCAAAAATTGCGGCGGTTGCAACGCCTACAGGCTGTTTGCCGTTTCTTTGGGTAATAAAAATTGAACCGGGGTCTTCTGCAATTTTCAGGCCTTTTTCGTCCATTGTAAAAATACCGATTTCGTCTACAGAACCAAAGCGGTTCTTCTGTGAGCGCAAAAAAATCAATTCATTATTTGAGCGTTCAAAAGAAATTACGGTATCTACCATGTGTTCCAGCGATTTTGGTCCGGCAATAACTCCTTCTTTTGTAATGTGTGCCGTCATAATGAGCACGCTGTCACGCTCTTTTACCCAGGAAATTAATTCATTGGCACAGTATTTTAATTGATTGATTGTTCCGGGAATCAATCCTGCTTCAACTGAATAAACAGTCTGGATTGAATCAATTATTACAAGAGCCGGATTGATTGAATCCAGTGCAGAAAGAATGTCTTCCAGACGCATGGAACATAAAATTTCGATATTATTTACATTAAGACAAAGGCGTATTGCCCTGTTTTTTATCTGCGAAGCAGATTCTTCTCCGCTTACGTAAAGAATTTTCCCATTTAAATTTTCTGCACATTTTGCAGAAGTTTGAAGCAGAAGGGTTGATTTTCCGATTCCTGGCTCGCCGCCAATTAAAATTGCCGAACGTTTTGTAGCGCCTCCACCTAAAACCCTGTCAAATTCGCTTATCCCTGTAGAAATTCGTTCTGAATCTTTTGCTTCAACAGAAGAAAGTGGAACAGGTTTTATTTTTTGTACACCGGCAGAAGTTTTTGCAAAAGGTGAATGCACATTTGAATCTTCAATAAATTCTTCAAGAGTGTTCCATGAACCGCATTGCGGACAGCGTCCGAGCCATTTTGGCTGGCTGTAACCGCAGGAAGAACATCTGTAGGTAATTGTTCCGTTTTTTTTGGCCATTTTGAACCTCTCAAAGTATTATGTTTGTGGTTTTGTATTCTTTTAGGTTTGCTTCTAAAAGTTTTCTAAATCAGCAGAATTTAGAATGTAGAAACATCAGGCTTAATGTCTTCTGCTTCGTCTTCTTTTTCCACCCGTATAAAAACCTGATTCGGAAGGCATGCAATCCATTCGAAATTGCCGGAAATAGGTGTGCATGCAACACAGGTTTTATTCGGGCATGGGGAATCTTTTATGCTTGCCTTTCCGTCTTTAATCTTTACGATTGTAATTCCTATTAATCCTTTTACTGGAATTTCCCTGTCTTTGTTCAGCGGATAGATGTATTGTCCTGTTGGTGTTGTAACAATAAGTGTAGGTTCTTTTGCGCCTTTTTTGCCGAGTGAAAGAATCGAAAATGCCAGAACAGCAATAAAAATCAGCAAAAAAATAAAATCTATGAACTTAAAACCATAACTTTTAAAAAAACTTGACTTTTGCATTTTGCAGGGGTATCCTTATTTTAAGCTTGTAAATAAGCTGATAAACTCTCTCCGACGTTCAGCTACGCTGAACAGTAGAGCTTCCTGAATCTTTTGGGAAGCTCTATTTTTTTTACCGGCTTTGCGTAATCATGGTTCCTTCAGGAACGGATTTTGTAATCCAGGTATTCCCGCCGATTACACAATTTTTTCCTATTACAGTTTCGCCTCCAAGAATTGTTGCACCGGAATAGATTGTAACATTATCTTCAATAGTCGGGTGTCGTTTTTTGTTCATTAAATCTTTTTGAACGCTGAGTGCGCCAAGTGTTACGCCCTGATAAAGTTTTACGTTGTCTCCGATTTGTGTGGTTTCGCCAATTACGATTCCTGTTCCGTGGTCAATAAAAAATGATTTTCCTATTTCTGCACCCGGATGAATATCAATACCGGTTTTTCCATGAATGTATTCGCTCATCATTCGCGGGATTATAGGAACGCCCTTTTTGTAAAGAAAGTGTGAAAGTCTGTATACAAGGATTGCCTCGAGTCCTGGATAAGAAAGAATTACTTCTTCTATGCTTTTTGCGGCAGGATCGCCGTTTAGAATTGCCTGGGCATCTAAGCTGATTGCTTTTTTTATTTCAGGGATTTCTTCTATAAAGGCGACAGAGGTTTTTTCGGCAAGTTCAAAACAAAAGGATTTTTGAACCTGAGTAGTACAGTTTGTGCTGTTTGAAAGATAGCGGACGGCTTTTTTTATTTCGGCGGTAAGAATTGTTATTACGCGGTTTACTCTAAGTCCTGTTTCATAGCGCAGGTTTTCTTTGCTTAAAGAATCCGCAGTTTTGAATCCCGGAAATATGAGCCACTGTAAATCCTGGAGGATTGAAACAACGTTTTCTCTGTTTGGAAAATTTTCTGTTTCTTTTCTGTTTACGCCGCCATAGGTTTCGTAAGAGTCAAGAATTTTATCAATTAAAGAATCTATGCTCAAAATAAACTCCGCTTCATGCAGGATTTGTATCGGATTTCCGATTTTGCAGCAGCCTGCATTTTGTTCTATTAAAGTTTAAAGTACTATATAATAATTGCTGATTTTATAAAAAATATGCAGCTTTTGATGATATTTTAGTCTTTAAATGCGAATAGTTTCAATACTTCTTGCGGAGGCAGGTGTAGTTTTGATTATGTAAATGCCTCTTTTATAGGACCCGTGTATCAAACCGACACGCAAGGTAAGTATGCCGGATAGAATTTCTTTTGTGTAAGCGTATATTGCTTTTTTTTATGCGGAAAATGCGCCGACGCGACTTATAAAAGATTTTACGAAAGTTATCAGCTGATTTTTGAAAAAAAATAATAGCGCATCTCTCTGCCTATTGAATTCTTTTCATATTATTGATATTGTATTTGACACTTGGCTGTTAAGAGGCTTGACATAAAATATTGGGTCTAGTATATTTTTCAGACAACTCATTATTAATTTATGCCCTTATAGCTCAGTTGGTAGAGCGCAGCCATGGTAAGGCTGAGGTCTGCGGTCCGAGTCCGCATGGGGGCTCGTTACTAAGATTTAACATGTTTTAGGAGATAGATATGGCAAGTAAGAAGAAAGGTGCAGTTGAAATTATTGCTTTGCAGTGTTCAGAATGCAAACGCAGAAATTACACAACTTACAAGAATCGTAAGAATATTCAGGGTAAACTTGAATTAAATAAGTATTGTCCTTTTGACCGCAAACATACATTGCACAAAGAGACAAAAGTAAAATAATTTAATTAGTGTAAGAATCTGTCTGATTTTTGCAGACAGTTTTTATATAGGTCAGTAGTTCAGTTGGTAGAGCATCGGTCTCCAAAACCGAGGGTCGTGGGTTCGAGTCCTACCTGGCCTGTTATTTTTATTCTTGTAGTGAATAGTTGAGGGTGTTATGGCTAATAAAACAAATAATAAGATAGAAGTGAGAAAGCCAAACTTTTTCGCAGAATGTATGGGTGAATTAAGAAGAGTTGTATGGCCTAAAAGAGATGATGTAGTTGCATCTGTAAAGGTTGTTATTGTTTCTACTCTTATTATTGCAGTATTGCTTGGCCTTCTTGATTTTGGATTCACTGCTGCTTTCCGCGCAATAATGCGCTAGTAGAGGTTGCCATGTCAAAGCAATGGTATATTCTTCATACTTATACAGGGTACGAAGGTAAAATAGAGCGTACATTAAATTCTATGCTTGAAGCAAAAGAAATTGATGGTAATGTTCTTACTAATGTAAAAGTTCCTGTTGAAGAAGTTGTAGAAATTAAAGACGGAAAAAAACGTAGCCGTAAAAATAAATTTTTACCAGGTTATATCATGCTTGAGATGGATCTTCCTGATTTAGGCTGGAAGGCAATTTGTTCTCAGATTCGTCGTATTCAGGGTGTTACAGGATTTGTTGGTACAAATCCTAATGTTCGCCCGCGTCCTATTACAGCAGATGAAGCAAAGAATCTTCTTTTGAAGAGTGGTGAAATTAAGGGTGAAAAACAGGTTCATATAAAACAGAGTTTTGCAGTTGGTGATACTGTTAAAATTACTGACGGACCTTTTGCTACTTTCAGTGGAACAATAGAAGAAGTAAATCCGGAAAAAGACAGACTTCGTGTTATGGTTCAGATTTTTGGACGTGCAACTCCGGTAGAAGTAAGCCTGCTTCAGGCTGAAAAAATATAATATAGAAAATTAGTAAAGCGGAATATTCTTGTGAATTTTTCCGCTTTCCTTTTTGGGAGAAGTGTAAATCCGTTGGATAAAGACGCTTCGTTAGAAGGATTTGTAAGCTTTTACAGTGGAAAATCTTTCATACCAATGTAAGGAGTAATATATGGCTCAAAAAAAGGTTACGGCTGTCATTAAACTGCAGTGTCCTGCAGGTTCTGCGACACCGGCTCCGCCAATTGGACCTGCTCTTGGACCTCATGGTGTAAATGCACCTAAGTTTGTTCAGGAGTTCAATGACAGGACTAAGACTATGGAAAAAGGTCTTATCATTCCTGTTGTAATTACAGTTTATCAGGATAAATCTTATACATTTATCTTGAAAACACCGCCTGCCGCTGTTCTTATCAAGAAAGCTTTGAAACTTGAAAAAGCTTCTGGAAACCCGTTACGCGACAAAGTTGGAACTCTTTCTCAGAAAGATCTTGAAGAAATTGCAAAGACTAAATTACCAGATGTTAATGCAAATGATCTCGAAGCAGCAAAGAAAATTATTGCTGGTACTGCACGCAGTATGGGCGTAGAGGTGGAACAGTAAAATGAAACACGGAAAAAAATATCGCGCATCGCTTGCAAAATTCGATCTTACAAAAAAGTATCCTGTTGCTGAAGCATGCAAGATGCTTGGTGAATTAAAGTTCGCTAACTTTGACGAAACAATCGAAGCTCACGTTTGTCTGAAACTTGGTAAAGGTCAGTCTGTTCGTGATACTTTGGTTTTCCCGAATCAGTTTAAGGCAGAAAAGAAAGTTTTGGTTTTCTGTAGAGATGATCGTGTAAAAGAAGCTCTGGATGCAGGTGCAGCTTTTGCAGGTTCTCAGGAATACATTGACAAAGTAAAAGGTGGCTGGCTTGATTTTGATATCGCTGTTGCTACACCTGATATGATGAAAGATGTAGGTCGTCTTGGTATGGTACTTGGACGCAAAGGTCTTATGCCAAACCCAAAAACAGGAACTGTAACTAACGATATTACAAAGGCTATTTCTGAATTGAAGAAAGGTCGTACAGAATATCGTACTGACAAAGCAGGTGTTGTTCACATTGCTGTAGGTAAGAGTTCAATGGATTCTGCAAAAGTAGCTGAAAACGTATCAGTTCTTCTTGGTGAAATTTCTCGCAAGAAGCCGGCTGATGCAAAAGCAGGTTTTGTTCAGAATGTTTCTGTAAGTTCAACTATGAGCCCTGGTGTTTGGGTTGACTACAAGGAAGGAGAGTAATTATGGCAATCAAAGCTAAGAAAGTTCAGCCTGCAAAAACACAGGCAATTGAAGACGCAAAAAAAGTTTTCGAAGGCTATAATGACTTTATTTTCACAGAATATCGTGGACTTACTGTAGAACAGATTACACAGCTCCGTGACAAGCTCCGTGAAAAGAATTCACAGCTTAAAGTTGTAAAAAACAACTTTGCAAAAATCGCTTTTGAAGATCTTAAGATTGAAAACGTTTCAGAATTCTTAAAAGGCCCAACAGCTATCGCTATGGCTAAAGAAGATTCTAACGAAACTGCAAAAGTTCTTTTTGACTTTGCAAAAGATGCACCGGCTCTTTCAATTAAAGCTGGTTACATCGGTAAAGAAATTTACGATGTTGCAAAAATGGAAGCTTATTCAAAGGTTCCTGGAAAGAAAGAGCTTATTGCTATGCTTATGTCTGCTATCAATGGTCCGGCAAGACAGCTTGCTGCTACTTTGAAAGCATACGTAGAAAAGAAAGAAAAAGAAGGTGGTGCTGCACAGGCATAAGCTTGTTTTGCAGAAAGCATTTTCTTTTGAATACCGCAGTCAGGCTTCATAGCTGTCGACTGTCTGCGGTTAATAGCAGCGGTTTTTATTGATTTTATCAATGGTCGTTGCAAGAACCTGTTATTTATTCGGTGAATATCAGACAGGTTTGAACAATCCGCAGAAAACCTTTTGGTAACGCGGAAAATATTTATTTTTTGGAGAAGACAATATGGCAGCCTTAACAAATGATCAGATTCTTGATGCAATCGCATCTATGACAGTTCTTGAAGCTTCAGAACTTGTAAAAGCAATGGAAGAAAAATTCGGTGTAACAGCAGCAGTAGCAGTTGCAGCAGCTCCTGGAGCAGCTGGCGGTGCAGCAGCTGGTGGCGAAGAACAGACAGAATTCACAGTAACTCTCGAAAGCTTCGACGCAGCTAAAAAGATCCCGGTTATCAAAGCTGTTCGCGAAATCACAGGTCTTGGACTTGGTGAAGCAAAAGCTCTTGTTGAAGGAGCACCAAAAGAAGTTAAAGCTGGCGTAAGCAAAGCTGATGCTGATGAAATGATCAAGAAGATCGAAGAAGCTGGTGGTAAAGCTAGCAAAAAATAAGTTGAGTATTAATTCTGGTATTAGAAATGCCGGAATAATGATTGCAGATTGAAAATAGTTTTCAATCTGCAAAACGGATGAGTCAAGGCCTTGAACGAAGCGTGCCTTGACCAGACTTATTTTTCTTATAAATAATTTTACTAGAATGTGTGCTTAATTTTGTTGGGGATGCCTTGAAATGATGATTTGTTTTAGGGCATCCCAAGTTTGTTCTTAATTACAAAATGTTTTGTGAGAGGGGTTTTGTGCTGTAAAAGAGTTTCTTTTATGTAGCAAAACTTGCTTGACAACTCGTTTTTAGAGAGGTTTTTGATGTTCGCAAAGAGCCGGACGATTAACCGTCAGTACATTGGAAAAAACATCCAGAAATTTATGGATGTTCCTAACCTTATTGATATTCAGTTATCATCCTACGAAAGTTTCCTTCAGAAAAATAAACTTGAAAACAAGGAACCCCTTGAAAATCAGGGTTTACAGGAAGTATTTACATCAACTTTCCCTATTGAAAGTCCAAACGGCGATATGGCGCTTGAATTTGAATTCTATGATTTGGACATGGCTAACATTAAGTTTTCTGAATTTGAATGCAAACAGAAGGGACTTACTTATTCTGCACCTTTAAAAGCAAGAATTAATTTGAATTTTTTACAGACAGGTGCAATTCTTCAGAAAGATATTTACATGGGCGATATTCCGCTTATGACAGACCGCGGAACCTTCGTTATTAACGGGGCTGAGCGCGTTGTTGTATCTCAGATTCATCGTTCTCCAGGTGTTATATTTAACCACGATAAAGGTGTTTACGGCAGCCGTATCATTCCTTACCGCGGTTCATGGCTTGAATTTGAAATTGATCAGAAAAAAGAATTAATTTACGCAAAGATTGACCGTAAAAAGAAAATCCTTGGAACTATTTTCTTAAGAGCTTTAGGATATTCTACTCGTGAAGAAATTATCCGTTGTTTCTATAAAGTAGAAAATGTTTCAGTTGCAGACAGTCAGGAAGGACGCGATGCACTTGTAGATAAAGTTCTTGCAAGTCCGGTAATCGTAAAAGATGCTGATTCCGGCGAAGAAAAGAAACTTTACCGTGCCGGTGACAGAATCCATCTTCATGATGTTGATGAATTGATTGCACATGGTGTTAAAGAAATTTGTGTAATCAAGTTTGAAACACGCAAAAATCCAGGTGATAAAAACAGTTCAGAAAAGAATGAATCGTTGAATTCTCAGATTATCATTAACTGTTTTGAACGTGAAGACATTCGTTTCCCGAAAGAAAATGGCGAAGAACCTTCTAAAGAAGATGCTCTTTCTGCTGTTTATTCTGTTCTTATGCCAAACGAACCGATTACAGTTGATGCAGCTGAAAAAGATTTGAATTCTATGTTCTTCTCTTTGCGCCGTTATGATCTTGGTCGTGTAGGTCGCTACAAGTTGAATAAAAAATTCGACTATAAGGAAAATGTAGAAGATCATACATTGGTTAAGCAGGATATCATTGAAACAATGAAATTCCTTCTTAACGTTTATATCGGCGATGAACAGATAGATGATATTGACCATCTTGGTAACCGCCGTATCCGTTCTGTCGGCGAATTGATGACAAATCAGCTGAAAACAGCTTTCAGCCGCATGGAACGCATTGCAAAAGAACGCATGAGTCTTAAAGAAACAGAAACAATGAAGCCGCAGGATTTGATTTCTATCAAACCAATCGTTGCTTCTATAAAAGAATTCTTTGGTTCTTCTCAGCTTTCTCAGTTTATGGATCAGGTTAACCCGCTTGCAGAACTTACACACAAGCGTCGTCTTAACGCTTTAGGTCCTGGTGGTCTTTCTCGTGACCGTGCAGGCTTTGAAGTCCGCGATGTTCACTATTCTCACTATGGACGTATGTGTCCAATTGAAACTCCTGAAGGTCCGAACATCGGTTTGATTGTTTCTCTTGCAATTTATACAAGAATTAATGAATACGGATTCCTTGAAGCTCCGTACAGAAAGATTGAAAATGGTAAAGCAACAAAAGATTATGCATATCTTTCTGCAATGGACGAAGATAAATACTACATTGGTCAGGTAAGCGAAAACCTTAAGGAAGACGGAACCTTTGCTACAGAGTTGATTTCTTGCCGTCACCGCGGTAACTATACTCAGCGTTCTCCAAAAGACGTTCAGTATATGGACGTTTCTCCGCGTCAGGTAATTTCTGTTTCTGCAGCCCTTATTCCGTTCCTTGAACATGACGATGCTAACCGTGCATTGATGGGTTGTAACATGCAGCGTCAGGCTGTTCCTCTTCTTTTCCCGGAACCACCACATGTTGGAACCGGTATGGAAAAGAAATGTGCAATGGATTCCGGTGTTCTTGTTAAGGCAAAACGTGCCGGTGAAGTTGTATGGGTAACAAGTAACCTTATTAAGGTAAAACCTGATGGGGCTCCTGAAGGTGTACTTGATGAATATGAACTTTTGAAATATCAGCGTACAAACCAGGATACCTGTAACCATCAGAGACCTACTGTTGATGTTGGCGAAAGAGTTGAAGCCGGTACAGTATTGGCTGACGGTCCTGCAACATTCAACGGTGAACTGGCACTTGGCCGTAACCTTTTGGTTGGATTCGTTCCGTGGAATGGCTATAACTACGAAGACGCCGTACTTATTTCTCAGCGCGTAGTAAAAGAAGATATGTATACTTCAATCCATATCAAGGAATTCCAGACTGAAATTCGCGAAACAAAGCTTGGTCCGGAAAAAATCATCCGCGATATTCCGAATACAGCTGAAAAAACACTTGATAACCTTGATAGTGAAGGTATTATCCGTATTGGTGCAAAAGTTCGTTCTGGTGATATTCTGGTTGGTAAAGTTACACCAAAATCAGAAACTGAAACTACACCTGAGTTTAAGCTGTTGAACTCTATCTTTGGTGAAAAAGCTAAAGAAGTACGCGATTCTTCTTTGCGTGTTCCACACGGTGTTGAAGGTGTTGTAATTGACGTTCAGCGTTTGCGCCGCACAGAAGGTGATGACCTTAGTCCTGGTGTAGACGAAGTTGTAAAAGTTCTTATTGCAAACAAGCGTAAGCTTCGTGAAGGTGATAAGATGGCCGGTCGTCACGGAAACAAGGGTGTTGTTTCACGTATTCTGCCGGTTGAAGATATGCCGTACCTGGAAGACGGTACTCCGCTCGATGTTTGTTTGAACCCGCTTGGTGTACCTTCTCGTATGAACATTGGTCAGATTATGGAATCTGAACTTGGTATTGCCGGTAAATACCTGAATCAGTTCTATGAACTTCCTGTATTCCAGTCTCCAAGCCAGAAGCAGATTGCAGACAAGCTTGAAGAAGCTGGTCTTTCACGTGATTGTAAACAGATTGTACATGATGGACGTACAGGTGAACCGTTCGTAAACCCAATCTTTGTTGGTGTTATCTATTACCTTAAACTTCATCACCTTGTTGATGATAAGATGCATGCACGTTCAACAGGTCCGTACTCACTTGTTACACAGCAGCCTCTTGGTGGTAAAGCACAGTTTGGTGGTCAGCGTCTTGGTGAAATGGAAGTTTGGGCACTTGAAGCTTACGGTGCAGCAAATACATTACAGGAAATGATGACAATCAAGTCTGATGATATGAACGGTCGTTCAAAGATTTACGAATCTATCGTAAAAGGTGATCCTGCAACTCCAGCTGGTGTTCCGGAATCATTCAACGTACTTGTTCAGGAAATGCGCGGTTTGGCACTTGATTTTACAATCTACGATGCTAAAGGAAAACAGATTGCTCTTACAGAGCGTGACCAGGAATTGATTGATAAAGCAGCTTCTGGTTTTGATAAGGAGTCTTCTACTAATGCGTGATATTCAGGATTTTGACAGTCTTAAGATAAAACTCGCTTCGCCGGATACAATCCGTGCATGGTCTTACGGTGAAGTAAAAAAGCCGGAAACCATCAATTACCGTACATTACGTCCGGAGAAAGACGGTTTGTTCTGCGAACGCATTTTCGGTACTACAAAAGAATGGGAATGTTACTGTGGTAAATTCAAATCAATCCGCTATAAGGGCGTAATCTGCGACCGTTGTGGTGTTGAAGTTACACATTTTAAAGTTCGCCGTGAAAGAACCGGACATATTGAACTTGCAGCTCCTGTAAGTCATATCTGGTACTATCGCTCAGTACCGAGCCGCATGGGCTTGCTTCTTGATCTTCAGGTTGCAGCTCTTCGCTCTGTTTTATATTACGAAAAATATATAGTTATTGATCCGGGCGATACTGATTTAAAGAAAATGCAGCTTCTTACAGAAGATGAATATCTTGAAGCCCAGGAACGTTACGGACAGGCATTTACAGCCGGAATGGGTGCAGAAGCAATTAAAACATTGCTTGAAGGCCTTGACCTTGATGCACTTGCCGCAGAACTGCGTGCAAAAATGGTAGAAAAAGGCGCAAAGTCTGATAAACGCCTTTTAAAGAGAATTGAAATTGTTGAAAATTTCCGTTCTTCAGGAAATAAAGCTTCCTGGATGATTCTGGATGTAATTCCGGTAATTCCGCCGGAACTTCGTCCTATGGTTCAGCTTGATGGCGGACGTTTTGCAACTTCTGACCTTAATGACCTTTATCGCCGTGTAATTAACCGCAATAACCGTCTTAAAAGACTTCAGCAGCTTTCTGCTCCGGATATCATTATCCGTAACGAAAAGCGTATGCTTCAGGAAGCTGTAGATGCATTGTTTGATAACAGCAAGAGAAAGCGCGTTGTAAAAGGTGCTTCAAACCGTCCGTTAAAATCAATTTCTGATATGCTTAAAGGTAAGCAGGGACGTTTCCGCCAGAACCTTCTTGGTAAACGTGTAGATTATTCAGGTCGTTCAGTAATCGTTGTAGGTCCTGAATTGAAACTCTGGCAGTGCGGTCTTCCTACTAAAATGGCTCTTGAACTGTTCAAGCCATTTATTATGAAGAAACTTGTTGATAAAGACGTTGTTTTCAATATTAAAAAGGCAAAGATGCTTGTAGAAAGCGAATCTCCGGAAGTATTTGCAATTCTTGATGAAGTTGTAAAAGAACATCCGGTTATGCTTAACCGTGCTCCTACATTGCACCGTCTTGGTATTCAGGCTTTTGAACCTGTACTTGTAGAAGGAAAAGCTCTTAAACTTCATCCTCTTGCTTGTAAAGCATTTAACGCCGACTTTGATGGTGACCAGATGGCTATTCACGTTCCGCTTACTCAGGCGGCTCAGATGGAATGCTGGACATTGATGCTTTCTGCAAGAAACCTTCTTGACCCTGCAAACGGTAAACCGATTGTAGGTCCGTCTCAGGACATGGTTCTTGGTATTTACTACATGACTTCTGTAAAGAAGAACGGAAAGGGAACTGGAAAACGCTTCTCTTCTTCTGATGAAGTTCGTCTTGCAGCTGAATGCGGAAATATTGAATGGCAGTCACTTATTAAGGTTCCTGCTCCAAAAGATTCATTTACAGCTAATGTTTACGGTAATAAAGAAACATTTAAAGCAGGGGAATTGATTGAAACGACAGCAGGGCGTCTTGCATTTAACGAAGCTATGCCAGAAGAAGTTAACTATGTTAACGAAAAAATGGGCGATAAGCAGCTTAAGAAAATGATTGAGCACATTTACCAGACAAAAGGTTCATGGCTTACAATCCAGATGCTTGATGCAATTAAAGCTGTTGGTTATAAAAACGCAACATTCTACGGTGCAACTCTTTCTATGGATGATATCATTATTCCTGCTGAAAAGAAGGAAATGGTAGACAAGGCTAACAAAGAGGTTGAAAAGATTGTAGAACAGTATTCAAGCGGTCAGATTTCTGATAAGGAACGCTACAATAAAGTTACTGACTTGTGGCAGAGAACTAACGAATCTTTGACAAAAGTCATGATGAATCAGTTTAAGGAAGATAAAGATGGTTTCAATACAATCTTTATGATGGCCGACTCTGGTGCCCGTGGTTCTCCAAAACAGATTTCTCAGCTGGCTGCAATGCGTGGTTTGATGGCTAAACCGAGTGGAGAAATTATTGAACTTCCAATTAAGTCAAACTTCTATGAAGGTTTGTCAGTTATTGAATTCTTTATTTCAACAAACGGTGCCCGCAAAGGTCTTTCAGATACAGCCCTTAAAACAGCCGATGCCGGTTACATGACTCGTCGTCTGGTTGATGTTGCTCAGGATGTTGTAATTACAGAAGACGATTGTGGAACAATTAACGGTATTGATTATTCAGCAATCAAGAATGGTGATGAAATTGTAGAAACTCTTTCTTCACGCATTGTTGGTCACTATACAATTGAGCGCGTTGTTCATCCTATTACCGGTGAATTACTCTGTGATGTTAATCAGTATATCGATGATGAACTTGCAAAGAAAATCGAAGCTGCCGGTGTAGAAAAGGTAAAACTCCGCACAGTACTTACTTGTGAAGCTAAGCACGGTTTGTGCGTTAAGTGTTATGGTAAGAACCTTGCCCGCAACAAGATTGTTGAAATTGGTGAAGCAGTTGGAATTATTGCTGCTCAGTCAATCGGTCAGCCTGGTACACAGCTTACAATGCGTACTTTCCACGTTGGTGGTACAGCATCTAAAGTTACAGAAGATAACCATATCGCATTGCGCTATGATGCTCTTATTGAAGATATCGAAGGAACAAAGGTTGATACAAAAGACGGCAACTGGTTGTTTACTCGTAAGGGTTATATGAATACAGTTCACCTTCTTGCAAATTACAAGATTGAAAAAGGTGACAAACTTGCTGTAGCAGACGGCGACCGCATTATGAAAGGTACAGCTGTTATTACACGCAAGGGAGAAGAAATTAAAGCTTCTGAAACTGGCCGTGTAATCATTATTGATGACACATTGTATATCGGTGTTGCTAATTCAATTAAAGTTGAAATCAGTAACGGTTCCAAGATTTTTGTAAAACCAGGTGCAATTGTAAAAGCTAATTCAGTAATTGGTGAATTTGATGCATTTAGTGAACCGATTATTGCAGAATATACTGGTTACGTTCACTTTGAAGACGTAATTCCGGGTACAACTCTGGAAGAAAAAATTGATACAAAGACTGGTTCTGTTGAACGCCGTATCAGTGACCTTCACCTTGATACAAAACAGCCTCGTATTCTTATTACAGATGAAGCTGGTAATGAACTTGGTGGTTATCACTTACCTTCTGGTGCTATTCTTCAGGTTGAAGACAAACAGGCAGTTGAAGCTGGTGTAACACTTGCAAAAATGGCAAAAGAAGCTGCTAAGACAAGTGATATTACTGGTGGTCTTCCACGTGTATCTGAATTGTTTGAAGCCCGCAAACCAAAAGAACCTGCTGTACTTTCAAAGATTACAGGTTCTGTTAAATTCAAGGGTGTTACAAAAGGTAAGCGTGTAGTTGTAGTAGAAGATATTTACGGACATCAGTTTGAACATCTTGTACCAATGACAAAGCGCATGCTTGTTCGTGACGGAGACCGTGTTGAAGCAGGTGAAAACCTTTGTGACGGTTCACCAAGTCCACATGATGTACTTGCAATCCTTGGCGAAAATGCACTTCAGAATTACCTTATGAAAGAAATTCTGGACGTTTACCGTGCACAGGGTGTAGATATCAATGATAAACACATTGGTATTATTGTTCGCCAGATGCTCCGCAAGGTAGAAATTATCTCTGTTGGTGATACACATTTCATCTATGGACAGCAGGTTGATAAGTACAAGTTCCATGATGAAAACCGCCGTGTAGTAGCAGAAGGTGGTCAGCCGGCTATTGCTCAGCCGATGTTCCAGGGAATTACAAAGGCATCTTTGAATGTTGATTCATTCATTTCTGCCGCTTCATTCCAGGAAACAACACGTGTTCTTACAAATGCTGCAATTTCCGGAGCAACAGACGGTTTGCATGGTATCAAGGAAAACGTTGCAATTGGTCACATGATTCCTGCCGGTACAGGTATAAAAGATTATCGCGGTGTAAAACTGTTTGATGAATCAGAAAAAGACCTTGATGTTCAGATGGAAGAAATTATTGAACGTCGTCGTCAGGAAGAAGAACTTGCAGAACAGGTTGAAGATGTTGTTCAGTCTGCTCCTGCAGAGGATGCTGACTAAGCATTTGAATGTAAAAACAGAATTTACGGTATGCAAGTATTGACTTAAGTGCCGTGAATTCTGTACTATAGGAAACCGCTCTTTATGAGCGTTTTCGGCTGAATGCAGATTTAGCAGTTCAGTGTTTTTGGTTTTATTGAAAAACTTGTCCGGAGTGCTGCCGGCAATAAAATAGGAGAATAGGCCGATGCCTACAATAAATCAATTAATTCGTCAGGGACGTAAGTCAGCTGCAAACAGAACCAAATCTCCCGCGCTTGAGTCCTGTCCGCAGAAACGTGGTGTTTGTACACGTGTTATGACTGTTACTCCAAAAAAACCGAACTCAGCTCTTCGTAAAGTAGCTCGTGTTCGCCTGTGTAATGGTATTGAAGTTACTGCATATATTCCAGGTATTGGACATAACTTGCAGGAACACTCTGTTGTTCTTATTCGTGGTGGTCGTGTTAAGGATCTTCCTGGTGTACGTTATCACATTATCCGTGGTACAAAAGATACTCTTGGTGTAGAAGATCGTAAACGTGGTCGTTCAAAATACGGTGCTAAAAGACCGAAGGCATAATGGAGGATTAAAATGGGTAGACATAAGAAATCAATTAATCGTCCGATTTTGCCGGATGCAAAATATAACAGCGTCGTAATTTCTAAATTTGTTACACGTATGATGCTCGATGGAAAAAAAGACACATGTGTAAAAATTATCTATGAAGCTTTGGATAAATTAAAGTCAAAGACTGATAAGGATCCTCTTGAAGTTTTCCTCAAGGCTCTTGATAATGTAAAACCTGTAGTTGAAGTAAAATCACGCCGTGTTGGTGGTGCTACATATCAGGTTCCGGTAGAAATCCGTGATTCCCGCCGTGAAGCACTTGCAATGCGCTGGGTTATTACTGCTGCCCGCTCAAGAAGCGGTCACGGTATGGCTGATACACTTGCTCTTGAATTGTTTGATGCTTATAACAATACTGGTACTGCATTCAAGAAGAAGGAAGATACACATAAAATGGCTGAAGCTAACAAGGCTTTTGCTCACTATCGCTGGTAGGTTTTATGTATTAAAGAATGGCTGTCCTGAAGTTGTTGAAACTTTGTATGGACGGCCATTTTTTTTGCTTGTTTTTAATTCAGGCTATTGCATTTATTTTTAAAAAAAGGTATAAATAGGTTCACTGCAAATTCGCCTTTTTATGTATTTTGCAGAAGGGTTCTTTGAGAGTCAGGCGAACACAGGATGTTCGGTACAGCCGTAAAGTTAACCGAAAGGTTTTCAGGTTTGTACGGCCCATTATGTTGGTTATTCTTGTCGTTGACAAAGATAATATATTTGGTTTGACATTGTGGGTTTTTGACGGGTTCATGCTTATGAACTTAAGGCTCATGGATGCCAGACCAGTCGTCAGACAGTAGGTTTGATGGTGATAGGTGGTTCCGGCCAATGCATTCCGAAATTATGGAATGTTTTGTGAGATTCAATCTCTTTTCCGTATTCCAAAAATCACATCAAAACTGTCAAATTAAACTAAGTGTGTATGCGAATGTGGCTTTTTTCAGCTGAAGATTGCTCATTCTGGCTTAAAGTGCATCACATAAAATAAAGTGTGTCGGCCTGTTAGAAAATTAAAGCCGACAAGGAGAAAAACATGGCAAAGGAGAAGTTCGTTAGAACTAAACCCCACATGAACGTTGGAACCATTGGTCACGTTGACCATGGTAAGACTACTCTTTCAGCAGCTATCACTATGCACTGTGCAAAAAAATACGGTGACAAAGCTCTGAAGTATGACGAAATTGATAACGCTCCAGAAGAAAAGGAACGTGGTATTACAATCAATACTCGTCACCTTGAGTATCAGTCAGACAAGAGACACTATGCTCACATCGACTGCCCGGGACATGCTGACTATATTAAGAACATGATTACTGGTGCTGCTCAGATGGATGGAGCTATTCTTGTAGTTTCTGCTCCTGATTCAGTTATGCCACAGACACGTGAACACTTGCTTCTCGCTCGTCAGGTAGGTGTACCGAAGATTATCGTATTCTTGAACAAAGTTGACCTTGTTGACGATGCAGACCTTCTTGAATTGGTAGTTGAAGAAGTAAAAGATACTCTTAAAGAATATGGTTTCTCAGAAGAAACACCAATCATTAAAGGTTCAGCATTCAAAGCTTTGGCTGATGGTGCTACAGCTGATGATACAAAGTGTATCGATGAACTTCTTGAAGCTATGGATACATGGTTTGATGATCCAGTTCGTGATGATGCAAAACCATTCTTGATGCCAATTGAAGACATCTTCACAATTTCTGGTCGTGGTACAGTAGTAACAGGACGTATTGAACGTGGTGTAGTAAATATGAACGATGAAGTTGAAATCGTTGGTATTCGTCCTACAGCAAAATCAACTGTTACTGGTATTGAAATGTTCCAGAAGACACTTGATCAGGGTATTGCCGGTGATAACGTTGGTATCCTTCTTCGTGGTGTTGAAAAGAAAGATGTTGAACGCGGTCAGGTTCTTGCAAAGCCGGGTTCAATTCACCCGCACACAAAGTTCGAAGCTCAGATTTACGTTCTTTCAAAAGAAGAAGGTGGTCGTCACAGCCCATTCTTCTCTGGCTATCGTCCACAGTTCTATTTCCGCACAACAGATATTACTGGTACAGTAAATCTTGAAGCTGGAACAGACATGGTTAAACCAGGTGATAACGTAAAGATTATCGGCGAATTGATTCACCCGATCGCTATGGATGAAGGTCTTAAGCTTGCTATCCGCGAAGGTGGTCGCACAATCGCTTCTGGTCAGGTAACAAAGGTTATTGAATAGTTTTTGTTTTTGACAGTAAGGTCTGTTGTTTTTACGGCAGACCTTATGTCAGGACATATTGGAGTAAAAATGGCTAACGGAAAGATTCGTGTTAGACTTCGCGCATTTGATGTAGAATTGATTGATCAGAGCGCAAAGGCCATCGTACAGACAGTACAGAAAGCAGGAGTAAAGGTTTCTGGTCCTATTCCGCTTCCAACAAGAATCAATAAGATAACTGTTTTGCGTTCACCACACGTAAATAAGAAGTCACGTGAACAGTTTGAAATGCGCACTCATAAGCGTCTTATTGACATTCTGGAACCAACAGCTGATGTTATGGATTCCTTGATGAAACTTGAACTGCCTGCTGGCGTTGATGTAGAAATTAAACAGTAATTATTTACTGTAATTAAACGGTATCGGTCCCCTGGATCTGGGATGGCGGCCGTAAAAGAGAAGCTTCGTGCTTCTAATAGGAGAATATCAGAATGAAAGGTCTGATTGCAAAAAAAGTGGGAATGACCCAGGTTTTTGACGAAAGCGGTAATTTAACACCTGTAACCGTGATCCACGTTGAACCTAATGTAGTTGTTTCTGCAAAGACAAAAGAAAACAATGGTTATGAAGCTGTTGTACTTGGTCTTGACGATGTTAAGGCTTCAAAAGTAAACAAAGCTTATGCCGGACAGTTTTCTGAAAATGTTACGCCAAAACGCATTCTTAAAGAATTCCGCGATTTTGACAGCGAAGTAAAAGTTGGAGATCAGATTGGTCTTGAACTTTTTGACGGTGTACGCTTCCTTGATGTAACTGCAACTTCAAAAGGAAAAGGTTTTCAGGGCGTAATGAAGAGATGGGGCTTCCATGGTGGTCGTGCAAGTCACGGTTCAAAATTCCATCGCGAAGCTGGCGGCACAGGAATGTGTACAACTCCAGGACACAGTTTTAAGAATATTAAGATGCCGGGACGTATGGGCTTTGAGCGCGTAACAGTTCAGAATCTTAAGATTGTAAAAGTTGACCCGGAACTTAAAGTAATTTTAGTTCGTGGTGCTGTTCCAGGTGTAAAGAATTGTACACTCATCGTGAAGTCCGCAGTAAAGAAATAGTCAGGAGATAGGATATGGAAAAGAAAGTATATTCAACTTCTGGAAAAGAACTGCGTACAATCACTCTTGATGATAAAGTATTCGGTCTTCCTGTGAATGAAGATGTCATTTATTATGCCATCACTAATGAATTAGCAAATAAACGTGTAGGAACTGCTTGTACTAAGGGTCGTGCTGAAGTTCATGGCTCAAATTCAAAGCCGTATGCCCAGAAAGGTACTGGTCGTGCACGTCGTGGTGATAAAAAGTCACCAATTATGGTTGGTGGCGGTACTATCTTTGGACCGAAACCAAGAGATTTCAGCTATTCAATTCCAAAGAAAGCAAAACGTCTTGCTATGAAATCAATTTTGAGTCTTCAGGCTCAGAGCGACAGACTTACTGTTGTAGAAGATTTTACAGTAGATAGTGGAAAAACAAAGGATTTGGTTAAAATTCTTAACAATTTTGCCAAAGATGAACGCACAGTTATCATTCTTAAAGATGACGATGCAAAAATCAAACAGGCTGGAAAAAATATTCCAAACTTGTCTTTCCTTTCTTACGAACGCCTCCGTGCACATGATTTGTTCTACGGACGCAAAGTAATTCTGCTTGAAACTGCAGCTAAAAATCTTTCTGATTTTTATGCAGATGAAAAGGAGGCTAAATAATGTTTAATGAAGACGTTATTCTTAAGCCTGTAATTTCTGAAAAAGCTAACGCTTTGCGCGAACAGGATAAATATGTATTTATCGTTCGTCCAGATGCAACAAAGATTCAGATAAAAGAAGCTGTAGCTAAACTTTTTAATGTAAAAGTTATTGGCTGCACTACAATCAATGTATTTGGCAAAATGAAACGCCTGCGCGGACGCCCGGGTCGTACAGCCAGCTACAAAAAGGCCATTGTTCGTGTAGCACATGGCGAAACAATTAAGGTGTTCGAGGGCGCATAAGCCCGCGACTGCGAATTAAGGGGAAATAGAAATGGCTCTTAAGATTTTTAAGCCGATCACCGCAGGTACTCGAACACGTATCGACCTGCGTAGAGATGAACTGACAGCCGATAGACCCGAAAAAACATTGGTGTCAGGTAAAAAGTCTCACGGTGGACGCGGAGCTGGTGGACGTATTTCAGTACGTCATCAGGGTGGCGGACACAAACAGAAGTATCGTGAGATTGATTTTAAACGCGATAAACATGGAATCCCAGGAACGGTTAAATCAATTGAATATGATCCAAACCGCAGTGCAAACATTGCATTGGTATTCTATGCAGATGGTGACAAACGTTACATCATCGCACCAAAAGGTTTAATGGTAGGACAGAAAATTATGTCTGGTGATAATGCTGCTCCAACTGTTGGAAATGCATTGCCGCTTTCTGTTATTCCTGTTGGTTTTACTGTACATAATATTGAATTGACCATCGGTCGTGGCGGACAGCTTGCTCGTTCTGCCGGTGCCAGTGCACAGGTAGCTGCAAAAGAAGGTGACTATGTTACTATTCGTCTGCCGTCAAGTGAACTTCGCCGTGTAAACGGAAAATGCTATGCAACAATTGGTGTTGTAGGTAATGAAGATCACATGAATGTACAGCTTGGTAAAGCCGGACACAGAAGATGGATGGGTGTTCGCCCAACTGTTCGTGGTATGGCTATGAACCCTGTAGATCACCCGCTTGGTGGTGGTGAAGGTGCTGGTAAAGGACGTAACCCTGTTACTCCATGGGGACAGCCTTGTAAAGGTTACAAAACCCGCAACAAGCGGAAGACGTCAAATAATTTTATTATTTCACGTCGGAAGAAGTAGTTGCATAGGAGATAACGGTGTCAAGATCTGTTAAAAAAGGACCTTTCATTGAAAAGAGTCTCTATAAAAAGGTTACAGAAATGAACAAAGAAGCAGACAGAAAAATGATTAAAACATATTCTCGCTGCTCTACAATTATCCCTGAAATGGTTGGTAATACAATTTCTGTTTATAATGGAAAATCATGGATTCCGGTTTATGTTACAGAGAACCTCGTAGGCCACAAGCTGGGAGAGTTCGCTCCAACTCGTGTATTCCATGGACATGGCGGTTCTGATAAAAAGGCCGCTGGTGCTAAATAGGTGGTATTATGACTGTACAGAAAGGTTATGTAGCCACTACAAAATTCCTGATTGCATCTCCTACTAAAGTCCGTCCTGTAGCTCATGTAATCAATCAGAAGTCCTGTTCGAAAGCAATGGCTATTCTTGAGAATATGCCACAGAAAGGTGCTAAGTTAATCCGCGGAACTCTGAAATCTGCAATTGCTAATGCACTTAATGCTAACAACAAGCTGGATGAAGATATGTTGTATGTTAAGGAAATTCGCATTGACGAAGGTCCGAGACTTAAGAGAGTTTGGTTCCGCGCTCGCGGCAGAGCAGACCAGCTTTTAAAACGTATGTGTCATATTACAGTAGTAGTTGACGAAAAGGCGGGGGAATAAAGTGGGTCAGAAAGTTAGTCCTATCGGTTTACGTCTTGGAATCAACAAGACTTGGCAGTCTCGCTGGTATGCATCTCCTCGTGAATATGCAGACCTCGTTCTGGAAGATATGAAAATCAGAAAACTGGTTTTAGATTGCCCGGAATGCAAAAATGCTGACATTGCTCAGATCGAAATTATTCGTCATCCTCAGCGAGTTACTATTGTTATTCATACAGCTCGCCCAGGAGTTATTATTGGTGTTAAAGGCGCTACAATTGAAAAAATTAGCGCTGATGTTCAGAAGCAGCTTACAAAGAAAGTACAGATTAAGATTAAAGAAATCAAACGTGCTGATGTAAATGCTTCTCTTATTGCACAGAATGTTGGTCGTCAGATGATGGGTCGTGCATCTTTCCGCAAGGCTCTTAAACAGGCTGCCAGCAATGCTATGCGTGCTGGCGCACAGGGTATTAAAATCCGTTTGTCAGGACGTCTTGGCGGTGCCGAAATGAGACGCAGTGAAGAGCACAAGGAAGGACGTGTTCCTCTTCATACTCTTCGTGCAGATATTGACTATGCTCTTTTCGAAGCTCTTACAACATACGGTAAAATCGGTGTTAAAGTTTGGGTTTACAATGGAATGAACTATGGTCATGAACAGAATGAAGATGCAGGACAGCTTGTTCGCAAGCCACGCCGCGAAAGATCTTCTCGTTCTGATTCTAAAGGCTCTGCTGAAAAAAGCACTGAAAGTGCAGAAAAGTCTTCAAGGAGTTAGTCATGCCACTTAGTCCTAAAAGAGTAATGCACCGTAAGGTGCAGCGTGGAAGACAGCATGGTTTTGCCACACGTGATAATAATATTGATTTCGGAGATATAGCTCTTGTAGCTATGGATCCAGTTTGGTTGAAGGCGATTCATATTGAAGCTGCCCGTGTTGCTATTAACCGTAAGATTAATCGTAACGGACAGGTTTGGATTCGCGTCTTCCCGGATAAGCCTATTTCTAGAAAACCTGCCGAAGTCCGCATGGGTAAGGGTAAAGGTGCTCCGGAATTCTGGGCAGCAAATATTAAGCCGGGAATGATTTTGTTTGAAGTTGGTGGAATTGATAAAGCACTTGCTGCTGAAGCTCTTCGCCTTGCTGCAAGCAAACTTCCAATCAGAACAAAAATTGCTTTTAAGCCAACGAAAGACTAAGGAGGTATAAGATGGCAAAGTCAACAAAAAAATCAGACAAAGAACTGTCTTATGCTGAATTAGTAAATCAGCTTACAGAGCAGAAAAAGAAATACATGGATTTGCGCTTTCAGATGATCATTTCCCATGTTGATAATCCGATGCAGAAACGTACACTTCGTCGTGAAATTGCACGTTTGAACACATTCATCCGGCAGAAAGAAATTGCTGGAGAGAATAAGTAGGAGCTGACCCGTGGAAGAAAAGGCTGTAAAAGCTAAAGCTCACAAACGTTCATTTGTAGGACTTGTAACAAGCGATAAAATGGATAAAACCATTGTTGTTACAGTTTCTACAAAGCGAATGGATACGCTTTACAAGAAATATGTTACATGGACAAAGAAGTATAAGGCTCATGATGAGCAGAATGATGCTCACATTGGCGATACAGTCCGCATTGTAGAATGTCGCCCATTAAGTAAAGATAAATGCTGGCGTTTATCAGAAATCATTGAACGTGCAAAATAAGGAGTAGAAACTATGATTCAGATGCAGTCAAACATGACCGTTGCTGATAACTCCGGTGCAAAGATTGTTCAGTGTATTAAAGTTATCGGTGGTTCACATCGCCGTTATGCCGGTATTGGCGACGTTGTAGTTGTAGCTGTTAAGGAAGCAATTCCTACATCTACTATTAAAAAGGGTTCTGTTGAAAAGGCGGTAATTGTCCGCCAGGCAAAGGAATACCGTCGTCCAGATGGAACTTATATTCGTTTTGATGATAACGCTTGTGTTATTGTTGACGACAATAAGAATCCAAAAGGAAAACGTGTTTTCGGACCTGTAGCTCGCGAGCTTCGTGATATGGATTTTATGAAAATTATTTCACTTGCTCCGGAAGTTCTGTAAGGAGATTGCTATGGTAAAGAAATACAAAATTCACAAGGACGATACGGTTCAGGTGCTTGCAGGAAAAGATAAGGGTAAGAAAGGTACTGTAGTACGTATTCTTCCTAAAAAAGATGCTGTAATTGTATCTGGCGTTAACATTGTTAAAAAAGCAATGAGAAAGCGTTCACAGCAGGATCAGGGCGGTATTCAGGAAATTGAAGCACCGCTTAGCATTTCTAATGTAGCGATCGTATGTAAAAAATGCGGTCCTACTAAGATTGGTTACAAGCTTGACGGAGACAAGAAAATTCGTGTTTGCCGCAAGTGTGGAGAAAAACTGTAATGGAAAATTACGTACCTCGGCTTAAGAAAGTCTATAAGGACACTATCGCTCCTGAGTTGTTTAAAGAACTTGGGTATTCATCAGCCATGCAGGTTCCGGCAATCAAAAAGATTGTTGTAAGCATGGGTGTTGGCGAAGCTCTCACAAATAAGAAACTTCTTGATGCTGCAGTTGAAGACCTTACACAAATAACTGGTCAGAAAGCGGTTAAGACAAAGGCTAGAAAAAGTATAGCTAACTTCAAACTTCGTGAGGGTAATGAGATTGGCGCAATGGTAACACTTCGTGGAAACATCATGTATGAATTTCTCGATCGTCTTATCAATGTTGCCCTTCCACGTGTTAAGGATTTCCGTGGAATTAAAGCTACTGGCTTTGATGGACATGGAAATTTCTCTCTTGGTATTACAGAGCAGATTATCTTCCCGGAAATTGACTTTGATAAAATCACAAAGATTTCTGGTTTGAATATTGCTATTGTAACTAGTGCAAAAACAGACAGCGATGCCCGTGCTTTGCTTGCCAAGTTCAACATGCCGTTCAGAAAGTAGGTGAAGTATGGCAAAGAAATCAATGATTATAAAGGCTGAACGCACACCAAAATACAGCACACGGAAATATAACCGTTGCCAGATTTGTGGTCGCGCTCGTGGTTATCTGCGGAAATTCAAAATGTGTCGTATTTGTTTCCGTAAGTATGCAAGCCAGGGATTGTTACCTGGTATCACAAAATCCAGCTGGTAGCGTGGTAGGAGAATAAAATGAGTGCATCAGATCCAGTAGCAGATATGCTGACAAAGATCAGAAATGCGGCACAGGCCCGCCACGAAAAAGTAGATATTCCTACTTCCAAGTTAAAACTGGAAATCGTGAAAATCCTGAAAACTGAAGGTTTTGTAAAGAACTTTAAAAAGGTTCAGGAAGAGGGACATAGCGTAATCCGCATTTTCCTTAAGTATGATGATCAGAATGAATCTGTAATCCATGGTCTTGAAAAGATTTCAACACCAGGACGCCGTGTATATTCTGGTTATAAAGATATGCCACGTGTAATGAACGGTTATGGCATTGTTATCGTTTCAACTTCTTCTGGAGTAACAACAGGCCGCAAGGCAAAAGAGAAGATGGTTGGCGGTGAACTCGTTTGCAAGGTATGGTAATAGGAGAGTAACATGTCTAAACTTGGTAAACTTCCTGTAGCTATTCCTGCAGGCGTAACAGTAACTGTTGCACCTTCTTTAGTAACTGTTAAAGGTCCTAAGGGAGAATTGAAACAGGATTATACAAATAATGTAAAGATTGAAGTAAAAGGCAGTGAAGTAATTGTAACTCCAACTTCTAATGAAAAAGCTGCAAATGCTGCTCATGGTCTTTACCGCAATCTTATTAGAAACATGGTTGTAGGTGTTACAACTGGTTTCTCTAAAACACTTATTATAACTGGTGTTGGTTATCGTGCAGAAGCAAAAGGTAAAGAACTTGTAATGAACCTTGGTTATTCAAGTGAATTCATTGCTATGGTTCCGGATGGACTTACTGTTACAACAGACGGTCAGGGAAAAATTACTATCTCTGGTATCGATAAACAGCTGGTTGGAGAATTTAGTGCACAGATTCGTAAATTAAGAAAACCTGAACCTTATAAAGGAAAGGGTATCCGTTACGAAACTGAGGTCATCAGACGTAAAGTCGGTAAGACTGGTGTTAAATAAGGATAGTGAATTATGTTTAAGAAACTTGACGACAAAAGAAGAAAACGCCTGCACAGAAAGATTCATATTCGTAAGTCAGTTTACGGTACAGCTGCTCGTCCCCGCATGACGGTTACCCGCAGTAACTGCAATCTGTTTGTTCAGGTAATTGATGATGACGAGGGTAAAACTCTTGCTTCAATCTCAACACTTGAAAAAGATTTTGCTGCAATAAAGCCGAATATCGACGGTGCAGCAAAACTCGGTGAAGCTTTTGGGGCACGCCTTAAAGAAAAGAAGATTACAACTGTAGTTTTCGACCGCAACGGTTATCTTTATCACGGTGTTATTAAGGCCCTTGCAGATGGAACCCGCAAAGCCGGGATTATATTCTAGGAGAGGCTATGGAACATCGGAAAAACTTTGATAAAGAACCAAAGGAAAAAGAGTTCGTAGAAAAACTTGTTACCCTTAACAGAACTGCAAAGACTGTAAAAGGTGGACGCCGAATGTCTTTTGCTGCTTTAACTGTTGTTGGAGATCAGAAAGGTCGTGTAGGTTACGGACTTGGTAAAGCCAATGACGTAAGCGAAGCTATTAAAAAGAGCATCGATCGTGCCAAGAGAAATTTGGTAACGCTTCCGATTAAAAATGGAACTATTCCACATGACATTATCGGAAAATATAAGAGCTCTTCTGTTTTGCTTAAACCAGCTTGTTCTGGTACTGGTATTATTGCCGGTGGTGTTGTTCGTGCAATTATGGATGCTGCAGGTGCAACTGACTTGCTTTCAAAGTGTGTTGGTTCATCATCTGCTGTAAACGTAGTACGCGCTACATTCGACGCTATTTCTAAGATGTTGGATGCTCGTGCTGTTGCTCAGAACAGAGGCAAAGCTCTTGATGAGTTGTGGGGGTAATTTATGGCAAAAAAACTTAAGATTACTCTTGTTAAAAGTACAATCGGACAGAAACCTGAAAAGAAAGCTACAGTACGCAGCTTAGGTTTGAAAAAAATCAGCTCTAGCGTTGTACATGAAGATAACGCTGCAATCCGTGGTATGATTGCCAGTGTTTCTCACATCGTAAAAGTTGAAGAGGTGAAATAATGGCAGATTACAATCCTATTTTGAATGCTCCTGAAGGTGCAAATAAAAAAGATAGAAGAGTTGGCCGTGGTTCATCTTCTGGACGTGGTACAACAGCTGGACGCGGTAATAAAGGTCAGCAGTCTCGTTCCGGTGGAAAAGTTTACATCGGATTTGAAGGCGGTCAGATGCCTTTATATCGTCGCATTGCTCAGAAAGGTTTTTCTAACTATCCTTTCAAGAAAGAATATGCGATTTTTAATCTGTCTGAACTTGAAGCAAAATTTGCTGATGGTGAAACAGTAAATAAAGAATCTTTATCAGCTAAAGGACTTATTAAAAAGTCTGCTACATTGATTAAAGTTCTTGGCGATGGAGACATCAAAAAGAAACTTACAGTAGCTGTTGATAAGGTTTCTGCTTCTGCAAAGGCTAAAATTGAAAAAGCCGGCGGAAAGGTAGTAGATTCAGAAAAAACTGAAGAAAAGAAATAGGTAATGGGGTAATAGAATGGCAAGCAATCCTATCGTAAATATTTTTAAGCTCAAAGAGTTGCGTAATCGTTTATTCTTTACCTTTATTATTCTTGCTGTTTTCCGCCTTGGTGGTGTTTTGACAGTACCTGGCATTGATGCCAGTGTACTGTTGCAGTACTTTGATAGTCTGGCAAGCCAGAATAAGAATCAGTTTGCCAGCTACATGGACTTCTTTGTTGGTGGTGCATTCTCACATTTTTCAGTTTTCATGCTGGGTGTAATGCCTTACATTTCAACACAGATTATCCTTCAGCTTGCCCTTATCATTTTCCCGTCTCTTAAGAGAATTGTTCAGGAAGATGGTGGACAGCGCAAAGTTGCTGCATGGACACGCGTAGGAACTGTTATCGTATGTTTGATACAGTCTTTTGCTGTAACAGTATATGCAGACAGTATCCCTGGAGCATGGAGCGGCACAATACAGATGAAACTGCTTGCCATGCTTACAGTAACCACTGGAACAATGATAACAATCTGGCTTGGTGATCAGATTACAGCACATGGAATTGGTAACGGTGTATCAATGCTTCTTTTTGCAGGTATTGTTGCACGTCTTCCTTCAGCTGTTCTTGATTTGTCAAACAAAGTAAGCAACAACGAAATCAATATTGTTTTTGTAATCGTTGTACTTATTATGTTCATCGGAATCATCGGGCTTGTTATTTTTGAAGAACGTGGTGAACGCCAGATCAAAGTCACCTATGCAAAACGCGTAGTTGGCAGAAAAATGTATGGCGGTCAAAACACATATCTTCCATTCAAGATTAATCCTTCGAATGTTATTCCTGTAATTTTTGCATCTTCGTTCTTAACATTCCCATTGCAGATTATTTCTAGTATTGGAAGTAACCAGAATTCTGCCCGCTGGGTAGGAAAGCTTTCTGCTTTCTTAAATCCGGCTGGTTGGTGGTATAATATTCTTATGGTAATTCTCATTGTATTCTTTGCATACTTCTACACACAGGTAACTATGAACCCCATTGAAATTGCAAAGAGTATCCGTGAAAATGGCGGGTCAATTCCGGCTGCCGGTAGCAAACCTGAAGAATATTTACAGAGAGTATTAAACCGTTTGGTATTACCAGGTTCGTTGTTCCTTGCGGCTATTGCTGTATTGCCGACTGTAATCCAGAATTTGTTTGGATTCCCACAGTCAATTTCAATGTTGATGGGTGGTACTTCACTTATCATTATGATTGGAGTTGATTTGGATACAATGAGTCAGGTAGAAGCCCTTCTTAAGATGCATCATCAGGATGGATTGACAAAGAAAGGTAAAATTCGGTCACGAAATCTGTAGGTTTTGTGAGTTACTTGTAGAATAAGATTTGAAATGTGTGTATAATATTTGCTACTTGATTGTATCTCATTGCGAGATGCCATGATCAAGTAGACACATTTCAGGGGGACTTTTTATGAAAGTACGAACCAGTGTAAAGCCGATTTGTGATAAATGTAAGGTTATCAAACGCAACGGTATTATCCGTATAATTTGTTCAAACCCGAAACACAAACAGAGACAGGGCTGAGAGGAGTAACAGATGGCTCGAATTGCGGGAGTCGATCTCCCAAATAAACATGTTGAGATCGCTTTGACTTACATCTATGGTATCGGTCGTTCTGCGGCTAGAACTATTTGTGAAAAGACAAAGATTGATCCTAATGCAATGATGAATGATCTTTCTCTGGATGATCTTAGCAAGATTCGCGAAGTTCTTGATAAAGAATATAAGGTTGAAGGTCATCTTCGCACAGAAATTGGTCTTAATATCAAACGTCTTATGGACATTGGTTGTTATCGTGGCCTTCGCCATCGCAAGGGGCTCCCGGTACGTGGACAGAGAACTAGAACAAATGCTCGTACACGCAAGGGTAAGAAGAAGACTGTTGCTAACAAGAAGAAGGCAGTCTGAGGCGGAGGATAAGTAATTGGCTACTGTTAAGAAAAGAAAAGAAAAAAAGAGTGTCTACGAAGGTAATGTTTACATTCAGGCCTCTTTTAACAACACGATTGTTACAATCACAGATTTAAGAGGAAATACTCTTTCTTGGGCATCTTCTGGTGGTCTGGGTTTCCGCGGAGCTAAAAAATCTACTCCGTTTGCAGCACAGACTGTTGCAGAAACTGCTGTTCAGAAAGCGGCTAGCTATGGTTTACGTGAAGTGCATGTATTTGTAAAAGGACCTGGAATGGGACGCGAAAATGCTGTTCGTTCTTTAGGTGCTTTAGGATTGAAGGTTAAATCAATTTCTGATGTAACACCAATCCCACACAATGGATGCCGTCCACGCAAAACACGCCGTATGTAATGTAGGAAATCAAGAGTTTTTAACTCTTGGTTGGAGTATTTATTTATTTTAAGGAGTCCAGATGGCTCGCAAAAATCTGCTTAAAGGTTTTAAAAAACCGAAAGGCATAACATTTGAGCATCTTGAAACGAATCCTAACTACGGAAAGTTTATTGCTTATCCATTTGAAACTGGATTCGGTACAACGGTAGGTAACACACTTAGACGTGTACTGCTTTCTTCAATTCAGGGATACGCAATAACTTCTGTCCGGATTACTTCGTATGATGCAGACGGTGTGCCACACGTAATTTCAAGTGAATTTGAAGCTATTCCAAATGTAGAGGAAGATACACTTGAAATCTTGAACAGCCTGAAACAGGTTCGTTTAAGACTGCCAGAAGACATTGAACAGGATACACTTCTTTATGAATTTACAGGCCCAGGCACCATCAAAAGTGATGACTTTGCAAAAGAAGGTAGCGTGGAAATCCTGTCTAAAGATCAGTTTATCTTTAAAATGATGGACGGATGTCGTCTTGATTTTGAAATACAAGTTGACTTGGGAAGAGGATATGTACCTGCAGAAGTAAATGAACATTACATTGAAGTAGTTGGAACTATTCCGATGGATGCAATTTTTACACCTGTTCCAAAGGTTAAGTATTCTATTGAACCATGTCGTGTTGGTCAGAGAAGTGACTATGACAAGCTTGTTCTTGAAATCTGGACAGATGGTACAATTAAGCCGGAAGATGCACTTGCAGAAGCTGCAAAGATTGCTAAAGATCATTTTGCAATTTTTGTTAACTTTAATGACAGTGAATGTTCAGGCGGTGATGAGCTTGAAGAAGGCGATGAACATATTCGTCAGTTGCTTAATACTCCTGTTGAGGAGCTTGAGCTTTCAGTTCGTTCATCAAATTGTCTTAAAAATGCCAATATTCGTACAATCGGTGAATTAACAAAAAAGACAGAAGATGATATTGCGAAGACCCGCAACTTTGGTAAAAAAAGCCTTACCGAGATTAAAGAAAAACTCCATGAATGGAATCTTACACTCGGCATGACCGATTACAGTCATCTTAAAAATGCTGTCAATCTAACAAAGCAGAAGGAAGAATCAGATGAATCATAGAAATGGTTTTAATCCGCTTTCCCGTACAACAGCTCACCGCCGTGCTATGTCACGGAATATGGTAACTTCTCTCTTTAGATTTGAGAGAATTACAACTACAAAAGCTAAGGCTTTGGAAGTTAGAAAAGCTGCTGAAAAACTCATTACACGTGGAAAGGTAGACACAGTTCATAACCGCCGTCAGGTAGCTAAATTTATTCAGGATGAAAAGATTTTGAATAAATTGTTTACAGAAATTGGTCCGAGAATGAAGGATCGTCAGGGTGGATACACACGTATTCTTAAAATTGGTTTCCGCCAGGGCGATGCTGCCGATATGGTAATTCTTGAACTGGTTGACTATAAACTTGATACTGATGCTCCAGCTAAGAAGGCGGAAAAGAAAGCTGCTAAGGCTGACAAATCAGCTGCTCCAGCTGAAAAAAAGGCTGAAAAAGCTACTGCCAAAAAAGCAAGCAAAAGTGCAGACAAAGAAGCTCCTGCTAAAGCTAAAAAAGCTGGTGCTACAAAAAAAGCAAAGGCTGCTGATTCAGCAGAAAAGAAGGAGTAGAAAATGTCTAAGACACATCGCGGAAGTGGTTTACGTGAACAGCCTTCACATGGCAGAGGCACATGTCCTATTTGCCACAAAGAAAATATCAAAGTTATCTATGAACAGGAAGTTGATGGTAAGCAGGTTAAGATTTGCAAATACTGCAATGCAGCTTTGAAAAACAAAGCAAGATTAAATAAAGCATCTGCAGCTCCAGCAACTGAAGCTCCTGCAGAAGAATCTGCAGCAGAAGCTCCTGAACAGGCTTAATTTTTAGCCCAGGTGCTTTCCAGCCGCTCTTTTTATAAGGGCGGCTTTATTTTTTTAAATAACATAATGCGGACTTAATTAGCCTTCTAATTGAATATTCTTGATAAAAATACAGTATAATTAAAAAAAATTAAGTATTTTTGTAAAATTCTATTTACAAACAGTTTTTTTTTATATAGAATTATTAAAAATTTTCAAGTATGGAGGCATATATGAAAAGAATGTTGACTAAAGGTGCTGCTTTAGCAGCCGTAATGCTTATGGCAGTTTCTGCTTTTGCTGCTAAAGCTAAAAACAGCAAAGAAGTTAAAATTGGTGGAATTTTCCCTCTTTCTGGTGCTGTAGCTGTTTATGGTGTTGAATGTAAGAATGGTATTGATCTTGCAATTGAAGAAATTAATAAAGCCGGTGGAATTGACGGCAAACCGATTGTTCTTATCAGCGAAGACGATGAAGGAAATCAGGATAAAACTGTAAACGCTTTTAAGAAACTTACAATTAAAGATAAAGTAACTATGGTAATCGGTTCATTGACATCCGGATGTACAATGGCTATTACACCACTTTCTCAGGCAAGCAAGGTTGTTCAGATTGCTCCGGCTGCAACAGCAACTGCTGTAACAGATGCAGGTGATTTTGTATTCCGCGCATGTTTTATTGACCCGTTCCAGGGAACAGTTGGTGGTCGTTTTGCTTCTGAAAATCTTGGAAAGAAAAGAGCTGCAATTCTTTATGATGCAGGAAATGACTATTCTGTAGGACTTACAGAAAACTTTGAAATTGCATTCAAGAAAAATGGTGGTTCAGTTGTAGCTAAAGAAGCTTACAGCACTGGTGATAAAGATTTTAATGCACAGCTTACAAAAATTAAGAGTGCAAAACCAGATGTTGTATATCTCCCGGATTATTATGGAACAGTTGCATTGATTGCAAGTCAGCTTCGTGCTCAGGGTATTGATACTCCTATTGTTGGTGCAGACGGATGGGATGGTTTGGCTACAAATGCCGGTGATGAAGTTCTTAACGGATTCTATTCTAACCACTATGCTCCAGACTCTACTTCTCCAAAGGTACAGAAATTCGTAGCTGCTTTCAAAGCAAAATATAATAAAGAGCCAAATGCTTTTGCTGCTCTTGGATATGACAGTCTTTACATGTTAAAAGATGCAGTCCTTAAAGCTGGTTCTACAGATGCAAAAGCCGTGCGTGATGCACTTAAATCTACAAACGGTGAATATGTAACAGGTAAATTGAGTTTTGACGGCAAGAGAAATCCTGTAAAATCAGCTGTCATGGTTGAACTTGTAAAAGATAAACAGGGTAAACTTACTTCAGTTTATAAGACAACAGTTAATCCATAATTCTTGCGGAAAAACCGTAAGTTTTTAAAGAGTGGTAAAGAGGCTGCCTTATAAAGAGGCGGCCTTTTTTGTATGTTTTGTCTGCTGTTATTTGTAGATGAAACATTCTGGCAACGGTTACTTACCTTTACTAAATGCTTTTAGATAAGGTAAAATATTAAATCTTTAGCAAAAAAGTTGATTTGCGATTTTTGAAATAAAAACTCGGAGGTTAAGGTGGATACCGGAATTATGTTTTTACAGCAGCTTATCAACGGGCTGTCTCTGGGTAGTATATACGCCCTTATTGCTCTTGGTTATACCATGGTTTATGGAATTGTAAAATTAATAAATTTTGCCCATGGTGATATTATGATGATAGGTGCTTACACTGCCTATTTTGTTTTAAAAGCTTTTGGCACAAATGTAACGGGTATGACTATTGCCTTTATTATTGCGATGATTGTGTGCGGCTTGCTTTCTATAGTAATCGAACGATTTGCATATCGCCCGCTGCGTTCTGCTCCAAGACTTAATTCTCTGATTACGGCGATTGCTGTTGAACTTATTCTGCAGAATGCAATGCGTGTAATTCCGTTTATTGGGCCTGATCCTCGCTTGTTCCCGACTTTTACAATAAAAAACTTTGCACTTGGTTCGGTTTCTGTTTCTAACATTCAGTTAATTGTAATTGTGTTAAGTGCAATTCTTATGCTTGCATTGAATTATATTGTTAACCATACAAAAACAGGGATGGCCATGCAGGCTGTTTCTTATGATTTACAGGCTTCAAGCCTTATGGGAATCAGTGTAAATAAAACAATAGCATTTACTTTTGCCTTGGGCTCGGTTTTAGCCGCTGCAGGAGGAATCCTTTATGCTATTGCCTATCCGCAGATTGACCCGCTGCTTGGCTATATGCCAGGTCTTAAAGCCTTTATTGCAGCTGTACTTGGCGGAATAGGTTCAGTTCCTGGTGCAATGTTTGGAGGAATTATTCTTGGTGTTGCCGAAACTTTGACAAAGGGTTTCCTTTCTTCTCAGTTTGCTGATGCCATTTCTTTTTCTATTTTGATTATTATTCTTTTGGTTAAACCAACAGGAATTTTTGGTAAACCTTCACGCGTTAAGGTTTAAGGAGTCCGTTATGAAAAATATAAAGTTACGAAATTTTATTGTTTTAGCTGGTTTTTCATTAATTGCGGTTTTTGTAATCGGGCTTTTGATTAACTTAGAAATTATTGATGCCTATACAGCACAGATTTTAACTTTGGCCGGAATTAATTCTATTATGGCTCTTTCTGTTAATATAATCTGTGGAATTACAGGTCAGCTTTCTTTAGGTCAGGCTGGATTTATGGCAATTGGTGCGTATTCAACTATCTTTATAGCGAATGCAGGCCTTCCGTTGCCGGTAAGTATCGTACTTGCAGGTCTTGTAACAGCATTCTTTGGTTTTTTGATTGGTTTTCCGACCTTAAAGCTTGAAGGTGATTATCTTGCAATTGTAACACTTGGTTTTGGCGAAATTATCCGTGTAGTTTTTGTAAACTTGAAAAAGTATACAGGCGGTCCAAACGGTAAACAGTTTCCTACTATTATGACGTTAAATCCGGCTATAGCATATATGGTTATTATAGGAACTTTAGTTTTACTTGTAATATTGATTCAGAATTTCATCCGTTCAACTTATGGTCGTGCAATTCTTGCCGTTCGTGATGATGAAATTGCTGCAAACTCAAGTGGAATCAGTGTTTTCCGTTACAAGATGATTGGTTTTGTAATTGCTTCATTTGTTGCAGGAATAGGTGGTGCTTTGTATGCACCGTTTATTGGATTTATAAAACCTGATATGGCTTCTTTCAATAAAAGTATTGATTATTTGATTTTTGTTGTTCTTGGCGGAATGGGTTCCACAACAGGTTCAATTCTTGCTTCATTTGTATTGACTTCTCTACAGGAATTCCTGCGATTCTTACAGAACTACAGACTTTTGTTCTATCCGGTAATTCTTATGCTTGTAATGCAGTTCAGACCTCAGGGGCTTTTGGGCACAAAAGAATTTTCATTTATCAAAACCTGGGAATCAATTCCTGGTTATAAAGCAAAAATTGCTGCGCGTCTGAAATCAAAAACCGGTTCTGAAAAAGAAGGAGGAAAAAAATGAGCGAAGTAAAGACTGTTTTAAAAGCTTCTGATATTTCTATTGTTTTTGGTGGACTTCGTGCTGTTAGTAATTTTTCCTGCGAATTAAAAAGTAATGAACTTGTAGGCTTAATCGGTCCTAACGGAGCCGGAAAAACTACTGTATTCAATATGCTCAGTGGTGTTTACCGGCCGACAGAAGGTCAGATTTCTTTCTGGGATAAAAATGACATGGTAAAAATCATTAATAAGGCAAGCCCTGCAAAGCACAATAAAATCGGCATTGCAAGAACTTTCCAGAACATCAGGCTTTTTTCTAAAATGTCGGTTGCAGACAATGTCAGGGTTGCCCTTCATAATAGCCGCTCAATAAATCCGTTAGATGTGCTTTTACGTACACCTCGATTTTTTAAGGATGAACAGCGAATGACGGCGGAAGTTGAACAGCTTCTGGATTTGTTTAAAATTCTTGATAAAAAAGATGAACTTGCGAAAAATTTGCCTTATGGTGAACAGCGGAAACTTGAAATTGTACGTGCACTTGCTTCAAAACCTCAGCTGCTTTTGCTTGACGAACCTGCCGCCGGCATGAATCCGCAGGAAACTGAAGAATTGATGAAGCTTATTGCTTTTATCCGCGAAAAATTTCATCTTACAATTCTTTTGATTGAGCATGATATGCGCCTTGTTATGGGTATTTGCGAAAGAATTATTGTTCTTGATTACGGAAGAATTATTGCTGAAGGCAAACCTGAAGAAATTCAGTCTAATCCACAGGTAATAAAGGCTTATTTGGGCGAGGAGGCGTTAAATGCTTGAGGTTAAAAATCTTACGGTTTCTTATGGTGCTATAAAGGCTCTTCGTGGAATTTCTTTTGAAGTAAAAGAAGGAGAAATTATTACCTTAATCGGTTCTAACGGAGCCGGTAAAACTACAACGCTTCATTCTATTTCTAATATCATAAAGAAACAGTCTGGCAGTGTAGTTTTTAACGGTGAAGATATAACAAATCTTGATGCAGACAAGATTGTCCGCAGAAATTTGATTCAGGTTCCGGAAGGCAGACGTATCTTTGCAAACCTGACTGTAAAGGAAAATCTTGAACTTGGTGCGTTTACGCGAAAAGATAAAACAGGAATTAAGGCTGATATGGAAAAGGTTTATGAACTTTTTCCGCGTATGAAAGAACGTATCAAGCAAATTGCAGGAACTTTAAGCGGTGGCGAATTACAGATGCTGGCTATGGGAAGAGCGTTGATGGCTCAGCCTAAACTTTTGCTTCTTGATGAACCGAGTATGGGGCTTGCACCAATCCTTGTTGATGAAATTTTTTCGATTGTACAGAAAATAAATGAAACAGGTACAACAATTCTTCTTGTAGAACAGAACGCATTTAAAGCACTTTCAATTGCAGATCGTGCGTATGTTCTTGAAACAGGAACTATTGTAAAGGAAGGAAAAGCAGAAGAACTTGCAAAAGATCCGGCAGTAAAAGCTGCTTACCTTGGCGGATGATTTGCTTTTCGTTTACATTGCTTTTTGCTCGCACTTTGCTTATATTGAAAGTAGAGTTATAATAAATAGGGGGTGTAGAGATTTACTCTGCACCTGTCAAAATTGTTTTGCATCTGCAAAATTAATCCCATAAAAAAAGCAATTCTGGAGGAATTATGAGAGTAAAAGACGTAATGACACATAATCCTGTGTATATTTCTCCGTCGGCTTCAGTTATTGAAGCAAAGACTTTAATGTCTAAACAGAATATAAGCAAATTGCCTGTTTTGAATAACGAAAAAAAACTTGTTGGAATTATTACAAAGAATGATTTGAACAGGGCAGGTCCTTCGCAGGCAACAACTTTAGATATGTATGAAATCGGCTATCTTCTTTCTAAGCTCGATGTTGAAAAAATAATGCACAAAAATGTTATGACAGTCGATGAAGAAGAAGTAATTGAAGAAGCTGCAAGAATTATGGTAGACAGCGGAATAGGTTGTCTTCCGGTAATGAAAGGCGACTTAATGGTCGGTATTATTACAGCCAGTGATTTGTTTAAGACTTTGATAGAACTTTTTGGTGTTCGCCAGAAAGGTGTAAGGGCAACTTTCCTTGTAGAAGATGTTCCGGGAGAGCTTGCAAAACTTACAAAAACTATTACAGATTTAGGTGGAAATATTATTTCTTTAATCACCTGGGGTGGTGAAGATCCTGCTCACAAGCGGATTACCGTAAAAGTAACAGGTATTACACTTGAAAAAATGAAGGATATTACTAAAACCATTAAAGGTGAACTTAGAAATATCAGTGAAATCTAGGAAATTATGCAGGATTCAGCAGAAGCAGTAATAAGTCAGTTTCTCAGAACTTATCCATACCCTTTTACAATAGAAGCCTTGCGGGGATTTATTGAAGAGAGTATTGGAAAAATCTCTTTTGCTGAATGCAAAGATTTTTTAGCTGATAATCCTTATGTATTTGAACTGAAGCGGGGAATTTTTTTAACCCGCGCAGGAGCTTTTACAAGAAAAAAATTTTCTATTAAGCCTACCGCTGAAGAAATTGAAAAAAAAGTTCTTATTATAGGCGACCGCTGCATTCCCTATGCAAACCCGGAAATTGTTTCTTCAACACTGAATTTTTCTTTTAATGGAAAAAGACTTCCCAAAAAAGTAAGTGAATTTGACAGTTTTTCTGCGATGCAGTTTTTTATGCTTTATGGCGAAGAATACATAAGTCAATATATAGCATCAGATCCGGCCAATGAAAACATGGATCTTGTTCAACTTGATTTTGAACTTCCCGCAAAAGTAAGGTTAACAGGGATTTCCCTGGAACCGTTTATCGAAAAATATGATTTTAAATATGGCGACAGGCTTTTGTGTGAACTTCAGGATTGGGATTCCGGAAGTTTTTCGGTAGAACCGCTGATTTTACACAATCATAAAAATAAAATCGATGCTATCGACGTAAGGCGCCAGGAATGGTTTGATCTGCTCGAAAAAATGCTAACGCAGAGTTTTGAACTTTCAGGTCCGCGCTGCTCAATAGAAGAACAGATTGCAATAGCAACTTTTGCATATCAGGATATGCTTTCTAAAGACTATTGCGGTTCAATTGAAGAATATTTAAAACAGAGTAAAAAAATTGGATTTGAAAATTACGGTGTAGAAACCCGATTGTGGTTTAAAGGTCAGGATGTTCCGGCGATTGGTGTGTGGAATGAAATTAAAGGTGAAGCTGTTTCTCTTGTTCCGGAAGAATGGTTTCCGAATTTCAGCCTGATTACTGATATTTTTATAAAAGACTGCTTGTATCAGAAAAAAAATGATTTTTCTGTATTTGATGACTATATAAAGAAAATTCCTTTTGATAAGAAAGAAAGAAAACAGATTAATGAACTTATTGAAGTAAGAAAGGCAGATATCAGTGCTGAATATAACTGGTTTGCAGACTTTGTTGTTGGCGCTGTACGTCACAGAGCGCTGAATCTTTATAAAAAAGTAACAGATTTACTTACGGATGTAGAGTCTGAAACTTCTGATGTTCTTACAGGTTATCCGCAGCAGGAACTTGTAATTCTGATGCAGCTTTATATTCATCTTGTAAAAATATTTGAAACTGTTGAAAATCAGGCACAGTATGTGAATAATGAATCAGAAACAATAATGCTTTCTCTTGAAGGCATGGAATTTAATTTTGAAGATATAAAACCGCTTATTTGTGCTGCCGGTCTAAAACAGCAGGGTAAAGGTTTTAAGGTAATAAAATAAAAGTGAGGTAATTTATGAACGAAAAAGGTGTTGCTGCCGTAGCTTTGTCTATTCGTAGTCTGGCAATGGATGCAATTCAAAAGGCAAAGTCCGGGCATCCTGGAATCGCAATGGGGGCATCTGAATTAGCAGCCTTATTATATGGCGAAATTATGAAACATAATCCTGCAGATTCAAAATGGGCAGACCGTGACCGGTTTGTACTTTCAGCAGGACATGGTTCCATGCTGCTCTATTCAATTTTGCATTTGGCAGGATATAAGGTATCTCTGGATGATATAAAAACATTCCGTCAGATTGGTTCAAAATGTGCAGGTCATCCTGAATATGGTTTAACAGACGGTGTTGAATGTACAACTGGCCCGCTCGGACAGGGCGTTTCTATGGCCGTTGGTATGGCGATTGCAGAAACAATGCTTGCTGCACGCTTCAATACTGCAAAACATACGGTAGTAGATCATTATACATATTCACTGGTTGGAGAAGGCTGTCTTCAGGAAGGTGTTTCTTCTGAAGCGTGCAGTCTTGCAGGACACTTAAAGCTTGGAAAACTGATTGTTTTCTATGATGAAAACAGAATAAGTATTGACGGTTGTACAGACATAGCATTTACCGATGATATTCAGAAACGTTACGAAGCATATGGCTGGCAGGTTCTTAAAGGTTCAATGTATGATGTAAAGCAGATTCTTAAATTAACGGAAGAAGCAAAGGCTTGCAAAGATAAGCCTACTTTAATCATGCTTAAGTCAATAATCGGTAAAGGTGCTCCAAATCAAGGAACAGCCGGAGTTCATGGTGCTCCTCTTGGTGAAGAAGGTATTATTGCTGCTAAAAAGAATCTTGGTTTGCCGGAAGATAAGCAGTTCTATGTAGTACCGGAAGCTTATGAATATTTTGCTTCTAAAAAAGCAGATTTTGCAAAAGCTGAAGAAAACTGGAAAAAGGTTTTCGAAGAATGGTCAAAAGAAAATCCTGAACTTAGAAAACAGTGGGATGCTGATTTTGCAGGTGTTGCAACTGGCAAAGCCGACGAGCCTATTTACAAAATCGGTGATAAAGATGCAACCCGTAATGTAAACCAGAAAATGCTTAATGTTATGGTTCAGCGCTACAAGAGTCTTGTGGGCGGTTCTGCTGACCTTACAGGTTCAAACAAAACAAAACTGGAAAATGCAGACGGTACATATTCAGCAGAAAACCGCAAAGGCCGCTACCTTGAATACGGAATCCGTGAATTTGCCATGTCTGCGGTATGCTGTGGTATTACACTTCATGGCGGTTTAAGAGCTTTTGGCGCTACATTCCTTGTGTTTGTAGATTATCTGCGTGGTTCACTGCGTCTTGCTGCTTTACAGAAAATAAATCCGATTTACATTCTTACACATGATTCAATTTACGTTGGCGAAGACGGACCTACACATCAGCCTGTAGAAACATTTGCAGGTTTAAGGGCAATTCCTAATGTTCAGTTCCTGCGTCCGGGTGATCCTGAAGAAACTGTAGTAGCCTGGGAAATGGCAATGGAAAGCAAAGACCATCCGGTTTGTATGGCCTTTACAAGACAGAATCTTGCAGTGTATGAAAAAGCTGATAAAGACTGGCGTAATACAGCACGCAAAGGTGCTTATGTTGTTCTTGAAGGCTCTGCAAACCCTGAAATTACAATTCTTGCAACAGGTTCAGAAGTTAATATGTCTTTGGATGCCGTTAAACTTGTTCCGAATAAAAAGATTCGTGTTGTTTCTGTAACAGATTTAACATTGTTCGGCAAGCAGGATAAGTCATTCCAGAATAAGATTATTGGCGGTGCAAAACGTGTTGTAACGGCAGAAGCTGGAATCAGCATGGGCTGGGATCGCTATGCTACAAGTCACGAAGATATTTTCTGTATTGACCGCTTTGGTGAATCAGGTCCTGCAGAAAAAGTTGCAGAGTATCTTGGCTTTACAGCTGAAAAACTTGCAGAACTGCTTAAAAAATAGCGCTGCTCATAGTTATCATTGTTGAACACAATATAATGTTATAAACCGTCCTTTATTACAAGGGCGGTTTTTTTATGTAAATGGCTGTCCAGCAAGTATGTAGTATAGTGGCATTCTGAACTAGCAGGAAATTTTGCAGCGAATTGACCGTTTGTATGAAAATATCAGTGTAATTTAGCTGTTGCTTGATTTTTTTGAGCGGTCAGAAAAATATGCAAAAACTCCAAGTAAGATACCGCTTGCAATCATTGTAAGACACAGAATCTGGCCTGTAGAAAGATTTAAGAATGAAGTGTTTAAATATAGCGGTGCATCGGAATTTACTGCGAATCTATAGCCTAAATCGCTGTCAGGTTCGCGGAAGTATTCGATAAAGAAACGGAAAATTCCGTAGCCTGTTATATAAACTGAAGTTAAAAAACCATTGTACGGCTTTTTTTTGCGCAGGTTCCAGATAATAAGCCATAGAATTACACCTTCAAACAGGGCTTCGTAAAGCTGACTCGGATGACGTGGCAAATTAACAAGGTTTGGAAGTGTTTCCGGGTCAAATCCGCATTTTTGAGCAAACTCTGCTACCCATGGCAGGGATTTGGAAAATTTCTGGGCTGCAGGGAAAATAATTCCCCATGAAACTGTAGTAATCCTGCCGTAAAGTTCACCATTAAAAAAGTTACCTAAGCGACCGAATGTATAGCCAAGTGGAAGTGCACAGGACATTGCATCAACCCATTTTAAAATTGATTTATTATTCAGTCTGCACCAGAGACACATTCCAAATAATCCGCCTATGAATCCGCCGTGGTACGACATTCCCTGTAAGCCAACAAACTGTCCGTTTGAAGAAAAAGGCCAGAAAATCAGATACGGCTTTTTCCAGTATATACCGCTTGTATCGTAAACCAGGGCTGAAAAAACTCTTGCACCGATAAGAAGAAAAATAATTCCTGTAGAAATAAAACTGAAAATATCATCTTCTGTGCATGTATAGTTATATGTGTTTAAGGCACCTTCGTTCATAACTTTTTTGAGCAAAACGAATGCAATGGAAAACGCAACAACATACATAAGCCCGTACCAGCGTATCACTCCCAATACAGGAATGCCTGGTAAAATTTCCGGATGAATCCAGGAAGGGTAGGCAAGAGAAAGTAAAAAGTTCATTTTAAATTTTAAATCCCTGATTTGCAGCTTTCAGTAATTTTGATTTAAGGAGGAGGTTTTCTTTTTTTACCTGAGTAAGTTCATACTGAACTGTTTTAATCATTTCGGTTAACTCACCGGTAGAGAAAGTTCCACTGCCAACTAAATCCTGAAGGCTCTGCATTTTTAATGCATAATCTTCTTCTGCTTCTTCGCTTATAACGTCAAAGGATGCGGCTGTATCTGCTTCTATATCTGAAGCGATTCCCAAATCATAGCTCTGAGTTTCTGAAGCAATTATTTTTTCTGCAATTCTGTAAATTCCCTGTGAAATAATTGTTTTTGGTTTGTAAACAATTACAGGAAGTCTTGAAGAAAGAGCTTTGTCCTGGTAAGCATCGCGGTACATGACGCCCATATATTCAACATTTAATCCAAGATACTGATTGCATGAACGGCGTATTTTTAAAGCCTTATCCGTATCTTTAGGATCATCAATCATGTTTATAATAAGCCGCGGGCAGAATTTCTGTATACGCTCTTTTAAAACTGCTGTTGTTTTAGGACTAACTTTTTCAAGTTCTTCAATCAATTTCGGGATATAAAGACGCTGCATGGACTGAGAAGTTTTTTTAAGGTTTTTCAGCCAGTTTTTGCCTTTTGGATCGTCTTTAAATGTTGTGCTTATAAGTTTAAACACGGCATTCTTTAAGAAAAGGTAAGCATTTAATGTTGAAGTAACAGTTGGAGCGGAAACAATAAGTCCCTGCGATGAAAGAAGGAACATTTCAAGAATTATGGAATGTGTTCCGGCTCCAAGGTCAAGAATAACATAGTCTGCATCTATACTTTGAAGCTTCTGCACAAGTTTTTTCTTTCGCTCGGCAGATAAGGCCGAAAGCCCTGGAATTTCACTATCGCCGGCTATAAAATCGACATTTTCATAGTCAGTAATCGTAACAATGTCTTCAAAATCGGTGTTGTCGGCTATCCATGTACCGATTCCCGTTTTAGGAGAACTTTGTCCGAGAACAAGATGAAGATTTGACGCGCCTAAATCAAGGTCAACAAGAACTACTTTTTTTCCTGCCTGTCCCAACGCTATAGCTAAGTTTGCAGATAAAAGGCTTTTTCCAACACCGCCTTTTCCGCTCGCAACAGGTATAATTTGCATGAAATAATTATACCATAAGACCCTTGCCTTGACAAATCCTTATCTGAAATTAAAATGACAATTATGAATAAAAAATCTTTGCATCGTCTGCTCGTTGGCAGTTGTTTCGTTCTTTCTTTTCTTTTGGTTTCTCAGTGTTTTGCACAGTCTTCTTCGGCTACAGCAGCGGAAGCTTCTTCCGAGGATAGCAAGAAAAACTCTATACAATATTATTCAAAAATATTGGGCGGCGTACTTGATTTTGCCAATAAATTCTATGTAGATGAAATAGATCCTAAAGTTTTGTATGAAGGTGCAATGAAGGGCATGATGGAAGCTCTTGGAGATCCTCATACAATATACATGGAATCTGCAACCTTTAAAGATTTAACATATACAACTTCAGGCAGTTTTGGCGGCATCGGCGTAACAATAACAAAAAATCCTGTTAATACACCGGAAAAACCTGCTTATGTAGAAGTTATGTCGCCTATAGAAGACATGCCGGCCGCAGTTGCAGGCGTTCAGGCAGGCGATTTTATTATTGAAGTTGACGGCGTTTCTACACCGGAACTTACTATGAATGAAGTTCTTTTTAAACTGCGCGGAAAAGTAGGAACAAAAGTAGAATTGACTTTCCTTCGCGGTGCTAATTTAAAATTTACAAGAACTTTAACGCGCACCCTTATAGAGCTTCCGACTGTAAAATCAGCAATGATAAATTCAACCGGATATATCAGAATAATTGAATTTACGCCTGATACAGCAAAACGTTTTCAGGAAGCTCTTTCAGATTTTAAGAAAAAGAATTTTACAGGACTTATAATAGATTTGAGAAATAATCCTGGCGGACTTTTAACGGCTGCTGTTGATGTTGCTGATAAATTTATAGATTCCGGCGTAATTGTTTCTACAAAAGGAAGAATTGCTGCGCAGAATTCTGAACATAAGGCAAGCTGGATAAAGACAACAATGCCAAAAAACATTCCGATTGTCGTAATTGTAAATAAAGGTTCTGCCAGTGCATCTGAAATTCTTGCCGGAGCATTAAAAGATAATCATCTTGCATACATAATCGGTCAGAATACCTATGGAAAAGGTTCTGTACAGCAGATGATTCCACTTAGTGATACAGACGGATTTAAACTGACTATAGCACGTTATTATTCTCCGTCAGATTCAAATATTGATAAGATAGGTATTCCACCGGATCTGGAAGTTACATATCCTGCATTTACAGAGGAACAGGAAAAGAATTTTGCAAAGCTTATGGAAGAAGATGCAATCCATAAATATGTAGAAGCTCATCCCGATATGGAAGAAAAAGATATTGCCGCAGCTGCAGAAGAGTTAAACAAAACGTATCCGTTTGATTTGCGCACATTGCGCCGCTTTATCCGTGTTGAAGTAAACCACCAGAAGCACGATGTTTCTGAAGTATATGATTTAGACTACGATATTCAGCTTAATAAGGCTTTGGAGATAATAAAAACAGAAGATTTTAACACGCTGCTTAAAAATGCCAAAACATTAAAAGAGCTTGAAAATGAGCGGCTTGAAAAAGAAGCGTTAAAAGCACAGGAAACTAACGACAAAAAATGAGGCAGTTTATAGCTGAAAGTTTTCCAGATTCTCGAGGCATTTTACGGCTTAAAGGTAAAGATTACAGATACTTTAAGCAGGTGCTGCGGATGAAAACCGGTGATATGATTGCCGTCCGCCTGCCGGATGGGAGACTGCAAAACATGACTGTTTGTACTGTAGAAGAAAAAGAGCGCTGTATTGAACTGCAAATTTGTGCTGAATCTTCTTTTGGCGGAAATGGCGAAAAAAATAAGATACAAAGTATTACCCGTGGAACTCAGGCAGAAAATGTTTCCGGCGTAAACATTAATTTCTGGCTTTTTCAGTTTGCTGCAAAAAGTTCTAAAATGGATTTGATCATCCGGCAGGCGGTTGAATGCGGAATTTCAAAAATTATACCTGTAATTGGCGAATATTCTCAAAAGGAAAACTGTAAAAACAGTCCTGCAAGAACGGCTCGCATAGAAAGAATCATAAAAGAAGCAAGGCAGCAAAGCGGTTCGCCAGTAGAAACAGTCTGTATGGAACCTGTTACGCTTGAAAAGGCTGTTTCTCTTTGGAAAGAACAGAATTTTCAAGATTCCCTTGCTGTAGCACTTTATGAGCGCACTGATGACACAAAAGAATTGAATTCTTTGTTAAGTGGTGATACAAATGTAAAAAACGTAGGAATTGCTGTTGGTTGTGAAGGAGGAATAAGTCCTTCTGAAATAGAATTCCTTAAGGCAAACGGGTTTTTGCCGATTCATTTTGAAACGAATATTCTGCGTTGTGAAACAGCCGCTTTGTATGGTATTGCGGCAATTCAAACGCTTATATTAGGAAAAAAGTAATGGCAGTACAAAGAATAGAAGTTTTAGGTGTTCCTGTTGATGTTTGTCCTATTGAAGATTTGGAATCAGAAGTTCTTGAACTTCTTGCAAAGCCTGGTACAAAACAGATTATTTTTCTTTCAATATGGAATTTACTGAAAGCAAGAGGGCATAATGACTATGCCGAATGCCTGAAAAATGCTGATTTAATAATTCCTGTATCAAAAAGCATTTTGCGTGCAGCAAAGTTTTTAAGGCTCCCTGTTCCGGCTCGATACAATCCTTTTTATGCAATGATAAACCTGTTTTCTATTCTTGAAATGCATTATAAGTCGCTTTATTTGTTTGGCGGTTATAAAAAGCAGCTTCAGGTTGCAGAAAAAAACGTACGTTCAACTTTCCCGAAATTACAGATTGTAGGTCGTTATGTAGGCAAGTATCCTGCAGAAGTTGAAAAAGATGTAATATCTGCCATTTTTAAAGCTTCTCCTTCATTGGTTCTGCTTTCCGGCGGAATAAGGGAAAAAGATGTCTGGTCTTACCGCAGACGTAACCGGTTTTCTTCCAGTATCTTCCTGTATTACAAGGATGCTATTGGAATTCTTTCTAAACGTGTAAAAAGAGTAAACGACAAAACCTTTGATAAAGGACTGGAAATTATTCCTGAAATTTTACACAACCCATTTAAATTGTTTCTTGCATTTCCGTATCTATGGTTTACAATACTGTTAGTTTGGGCTCGTTTGCGCCAAAAAAAATAATAACAGAAAAGTATTGAAATGATTCCTAAAATTGTTTTACCTTCTGAAATTGATGTTTATTCTGAACGACCTGAGATTTTGGACTTTTTTAAAAAACAGCAATTTTCTGGAACACGCGTTTCTTTTTTCAAAAAGTATTCGCTGAGATTTGAAAATCTAAAAACGCTGGCCGATAATTCGGTCTTTGTTGATCCTAAAGTTACCAGTCTTGAAACTGAGCCTTTTGAGTTTTTAGAAACAAAATATGTTTCGGGCAAAATGCATTTTATTATGCCGCAGGAAGAAGTTCTTGATTTTCTGCACGTTACGCATTTGCCGGAAACAGCCGTTATCCCTGTTCCGTGCGACGGGGATGTTTTTAAGCAGCGGCGAAAGAAAATCACCCTTTTTTGTGATGAGCAAAAATTAAAAAATAATTTGAATGTACTTTCTGGGATAGCCGGAAGTTCAGATTCTACCAAGATTTTAAAATCTAAGTTGATTTTAGCTTCTGAATCTGAACTTCCGGTTTTGCTTTTAGGCGAAAGTGGAACTGGAAAAAGTTATGCAGCTTCTTTTATTCATAGACTTTCTAACCGCAGAAAGAAATCTTACAAGGAAATCGATATCGGGACTGTTGCTGAAAATCTTGCAGAAAGCGAATTGTTCGGTTCTTCTTACGGGGCATTTACCGGAGCTGTAAACAATAAAGGCCTTCTGCTGGAATCTGATGGTGGTACTTTGTTTATTGATGAAATAGGCAATGCCTCTCTTGCGATGCAGGCAAAACTTTTGCGTTTTGTGGAAACCGGGAAAATACGTGCGGTCGGCAGCTCTGTTGAAAAGCAGATAAATACAAGACTTATTTTTGCAACTAACGGAAATCTTTCGTCAATGGTAAAGCAGAATTTATTCCGTGCGGATTTTTACAACCGCATAAATGTTTTTACTATTGAGTTTGAGCCATTGCGGGAACATGCGGAAGACATAAGCGAAATAGCACAGGCATTCCTGGCAGAAAAATCATATACAATAACTTCCGGGGCAATTTCGCTGCTTGAATCTTACAATTGGCCTGGGAATATCCGTGAATTACAGAATTGTCTTGACCGTGCGATGCTTTTTTGTCAGGGTAAATGCATTGATGAGCAGGATATTACTTTTGGTTAGTTTTATCTTGTGAATTTGAACTTTTGCATGCGAGCTCTGCCTTGGCTGTGTTTCCTGCTTTGCCAGAAAGCCCTGCGGCTTTTGTAAAAATCTTTTCTATGTATTGGGCTTCGCCTTCTGAAATTGCAGAGCGGGATAAAAGATTTTTCCAGAAATGTTCCATGTCTGGTCTGCCTGTAATGCTGAAAAATCCGATTTTCTGAAGATTATCGGTAATAACCTGTACTGTTGAATTGATTCTTGAAAGGCTTACAGGCGTATACCCGTGTTTATCCCGGCTGTTTTCCCTAAAGCATTGGTAACACATAATCTGAACGGCATGCGAAAGGTTTAGCGATGGAAAAGCATCGCACGATGGAATTGTAACGCCGGCTGTACATTCATTTAATTCATCATCTGTAAGGCCTGTTCTTTCGTTGCCAAAAACAATGGCAATTTTTCCACTGCTGTCTGTAATCTGTGAAGCTCTTTGTGCAAATTCTTCAGGAAAGAAAAGTTTTCCCTTACGTTTTTTTCCGCGGCGTCTGGTTGTACCTGCGGCAAGTACGCAGTCTTCAGAAGCTTCTTTTACGGATTTATAAAATTTTGCATTTTCCCAGATGTCTGCGGCATGTATTGCAAGAATACGAACGCGTTCTTCATCATAATCTTCTTTATTGCCTACGATTCTAAGTTCATGTATATCGTTATTCGCCATTGCCCTGCATGCAGCGCCTATATTACGGCTTTCTTCCGGATGTGAAAGGACAATACAGATATTATTCAAATTCATGGTTCCAAGTATACTGTTTTTTCCATCATTACGCTATAATCTGTTTATGGGCGTATTTTCAGGAAAAAAAGCTGTTGTTATTGGCGGTTCTGGTGGAATTGGCAGGGCAGTGTCAAAAAAACTTGCTCTTGCAGGAGCTTCTCTTACTGTTCACGGCGGGCATGATTCAAAAGATTTTGATTTTTTTATTGAAGAACTGAATTCAATTTCTAAAAAAAATAGCCCTGAATCAAAAGTTGAAAAAGCCGTATTTCAGTTAAATTTAAAAAATTACAGGGATATCTTTACTGTTCAGTTAAAAAAAATAGTAGAAAGTGCCGATATAGTATGTGTATGTTTCGGTCCGTTTATTCAAAAGAGTTTTGTTGAAACTTCCCTTGAAGATTGGGAAACAATGGCTTTGATGGATTATGCATTACCAGGTTTCTGCATAAGTTCTGCATTGCCTTATATGATTAAAAAAAACTGGGGAAGGTTTCTGCTTTTTGGCGGAACAAGAACCTTTGGAATTAACGGCTTTAAAACGAATCCGGCATACGGTGGAGCAAAGACAGGTGTTTGTTCGCTTGTCCGCTCTGTTGCAATGGAATATGCAGGATTTGGAATTACATGCAATGCAGTTCTTCCTGGTTTTACAGAAACAGAATATCTTTCTGAAAAAACAAAGGAAGTTTTACGAAAAAAGATGCCATCCGGTTCGTTGATTCCGCCTGAAACAATAGCCGATGGCGGAATGTATTTGTTACAGTCGCCTGAAATAAACGGAGTGTTACTTAATATCGACGGTGGTTGGGATGGAAGGGTACAAAGTTCTTAAAATTAAGGTTTTATTCAGCTTTTGTCCCAAATATTTGACATATTGAATTTTTTTAGTTATCATAAAATATAGTGTAGTTTATGATAAAAAATTTATCTTAGAGGGCATAAGGTAGTAGTTATGATAAATAATAATCTGGTTCCTGGGTTTAACGATGAAAGAGATGACAGCCTCAAGATTTCGTTGGAAAAAGTTGATGATGTAAAGAACTGTATGACCGTCTATTTGAACGGCTATATAGATACATATAACTCTACGTATTTCCAGAAAGCGATAGCTAAGGTTGTTGAAGCAGGATATATTAATTTGATTTTTAACTGTAGCTCATTAAACTATGTTTCTTCTACAGGTATTGGATCATTTACTGCCTTCCTGAAGCTTGTAAAACCAAGAGGAGGAGATATCGTTCTCCTTGAAATTCAGCCTAAGGTTTTTGAAGTATTCCAGTTATTGGGATTTTCTCAGTTCTTTAATATTAAGAGCTCTTTCTCTGAATCTCTTGAAATTTTCCAGTCTGGTTCAGAAAGTTCAAACAGTCTGTTCCCGATTATTTTTTCTTGTCCGGTTTGCTCAAAACGTCTTAAGGCAACACATTCAGGCCGCTTCCGCTGCTCAGAATGTAAGTCAATTTTAACTGTAGATGCTCAGGGACAGGTTTCTTTAGGTTAAGCTGATTTCTAGCGAATTGATTTTATTATAGAAAGGCTGTTTGGTTTGTTCGGCAAACTGAACAGCTTTTTTTTTTAGAAAAGAGCCGAAATCCTGTGCAACTTTGCGTAAAGCGATGTTTCTTTAGTTTGAAGGGGATAACTTGTGGAAAACTCTCCTTTAACCAACCTTAAAACAGCTGAAAAATAAATAATATTCATTTTCTAGTAAAAAAAGATAAATTTTTTGAGTCTGTATTTATTTAATTCTTTGTAGTATAATGAAATAAAATAGTAAAAACCTAATTCGTTATATTATCGTAAATTAAGGAATGTTTTTTAATAATGGAGATTTTGACATTATTTTTGTGGATAACTTGTGACTAAGTTTTGGAAAAAAGGGCAAAATCCTATATTTATTGTTTATAGAATAAGAAAATAGCTTACATGTTCAATATTTGTTGTTTTTAGCAAAATTTCATGGTATCCTATTATAGATGAAACAGATTCTTAGATTATTTGCAGCCTTTTTTCTAATCTGCATAACAGGAACATTTTGCGGCGCTTTTCTGTTTATTCTGTACGTGCAATCTATCGGATATGTTGCCGGTACTGCTGTTGTTCCTTTTTCTTTAACGCTGCTTGAACTTGGATTTCTAAAATCTGTACCTGTGGCACTTATGCTGTCGCCACTATTTTTAATTCTCTATGAAATTCGTCATCCTTCTAAAATAACTGGTGCGGCTTCGTTTTTTACGATTCAGGTAATTGTATGGCTGTTTTTATTTCCGCTTTCCGCAAAAGTTCTTGCAGTTGAGACTTCTTTGGCGTTTTCTAAGAACATGGTTTCAACAGGGTATTTCAGGCAATACGGAAATTACCTTTATTATTATTCACGCATTGAGCCGAACCAAACCCGTTCATACGAAGTTGGTTCCGGCCTGAAATATAAGTTAAATGAACTTTCTGTTACTCAGGTAAAAAAGCCGGAACTTATTGTAAAAGAAGGGTTACGGAAAACCCCGTCAAATTTTTCTGACAGTCTGGCAGAAGAAATTCTTGCAACTCCGTTCCTTATAAAAAAAATACAGAACTTTTTGCTTATTCCTATGCATGTTTCTAAAAATCTTGATACATGGCTTGATTATCTGATTGTGGTTTCCATGGGATTTGCTCTTATGATGCTTTATACGGTAAAAAAAATGTTTTCATGGAAACTTGTGGATACTCTTGTCATAATAATCTGTTCTGCGGGAATTCTTGCAATTAATTCAATGTACTATACCCGGTCAGCTTTTATTGTCGATTTTTCGTCCAGAGTACAGGGATTTTTGCCGTTCAGTATTCCGCTTGTTTTCTGTGTAAATCTTGCGCTGTTTTTTATTTTGCTGGTTATCGGAATAATTATGCTGTTCAAGCATAAGGGTGAATAAAATGAAACGAGGAAAAATTGTTACGCTTATATGTGTTGTTCTTCTTGGAATCGCCTGTTTCTGCTGGAGTTCGTTTTACGGAAACCTGCCGGTGCTTTTGCCGCACAGCGTAAGTTATTATAAATTCCTTAGAGCAGTAAAAACATTTTTAATTCTTTTGCCGGCTGTTTTGTGTACGGCTTTCTTAGTTGATTTTTCCATATATTTTGGAAGAAATCCGGGCGAAACTTTACAGCGTTTTTCTTCAGAAATGATGAGCAAATATAAAATTGTAATTTTTGTTTCGCTCATTTATGTTTTTTTGCTTTCTATGGCAAGTCTTGTTTTTCTGCCTCACGTAAGTAAAACAATTTCTTATGTGGAACGGCAGCCAGATCTTTTTTCTTTGTATTACGAGCTTGGCCTGAAAAATAAAGAAGAAGGAAACGATGATATTGCCTACAGGTACATGTATCTGGCCGCGCAAATCAATCCCTATGATTCTGAAATTCAGGCACTTAAAACAAAATATGAAATTGAATCAGAGCACATTGTAAAAGTTGAAAAAAACGAAAACTTTTTACAGGTTGAAAAGAATATTCCTAAAGATGAAGAAATCCCGGTTCATACAAACTGTTACGATTTAGTCTGCAAGGCAAGAAAGGCGTTTGAAGAAGAAAAATGGCTGGATGCACATTATTTTGCAAGAATGGCTATAAGGGTTTCTGAGCCAAAAGATATAAGCGTAACCGACGCAGAAAAGATTTCTTTTGAAGCCTGGAAAAAACTTTCTGAAGTTGAAAATACGGGAGACAAAGAACTTGCCGCCTTATTCAGCAGAAAAATGGAAGGCTACAATGCGCTTATCAGGGGAGATTATCTTGAATCGTATTATATTTTTAATGAATTACAAAGACAAAACCGTACGCCAGATCCTGATGTAGAACGATATTTTGCCCTTGCCAAGAATAATCTTGAAGGTCAGTATTTTTTTAACGATGAATATAAGGATTTACAGAAATACGAATCTGTTTCTAATCTTCATTTTGCAATAAAACATGCGGATAAATCTTCTGAAGTTTATTTTGCGCGCGGAGTTACAAGCCTAAAAAAACAGGGAAACCTTGTACGCTTTTTAAGGGATTTTTCCATTACGTATTTTGATGAAAAAGGTCAGTTTGTAAAAATGATTTCCGCCCCTTATGCAAAAATGTTTTCGGTGCCTGTAAATCTTATTTCACTGGAACAGAAATTAAAATTCCGCTTAATTGAAATGAAAGAATTGGTTTCAGCTGATGAGAATTCTTCTAAAAAGCAAAAAACAACTTTTGTTCCGTACATTCTGCTTTCTTCCGTAAACCGCGAATTTAACACTGGCATTGCAGAACCGGAATATGATTATGCTTCTGTGAACAGGGATGTACAGAAGGAAAAACAGGAAGAAAGTAACTATGTTTTTGTTCCTATGGATTTTTCAGACTTTGACAGCATTGCAGAAGCTTCCGGCGGCTCTGAAAACATGGATTTGTTCTCTTTGCTTTCGTTTGTAAACATTGCTTCAAAATACGGCTATTCTACGGAAGTGTTTAATATAATCCTTCAGGAAAAACTGCTGTATCCTTTATCTCTTATGCTGCTGCTTCTTCTGTTTGCAAATATGGCCTGGAATTATAGAATCGGCGAAGAAACAATCTTTAAGTTCAAATGGGTATTTCTTATGCCGTTCTTTGTGGTGGTTGTTTATTTTTTCATGCAGACAGGATTTTATATCTTGCGTCTGATTTATCTTGTCGTTACATATGCTGGCGGTGCACAAAATGCCTTGTTCCTTGCGGTTATTTTGAAACTCATAATCTTTATCGGGTTGTCCGTAATGTTCATTGCAAGAAAGTATTAGCTGAATTAGTTGCCGGCGGTGGTGCCGGTCGAATAAAGACAGAATATATTTAAAATTAAAAAATTGGCTTAGGCTTATGAAAAACTTATTCTTCAGACAGATTTACGCTTTTTGCAAAAGCCATTGGTGCTTTTTATTATGCGCAGCACTGGGACTTTGTGCAGGATTATTTGGTTTTGTTATGGGAATAATAATCGGAATAATCCTTGAAAAAATCAAAATCCGCTATCTTGAAGAAAAAAGACTGATAAAAGCACTGGAAGACGGACGGTATGAAAAAATCTGGGGCGAGCCTTTCCCAGGTGCGCTTTATGTAAGTGCCCTGGCTTTTCTGTGCCTTAAAGATATAGAATGTGCCGTTTTTCAGCTTAAAACGATTTTTGCTTCATATGGCAACTATAACACATGGAATTTGTATTGCAGATGCGCTTCCATGAGCCCGGCATTGAATGAAGATTTACTGGTTGAATGTCTTTCTTCTGTAATAAGGGGAAAGAACGCCTCTGCAACAGAAAAAAATGATTTTTCAGATGAATATAAAAGCAGTTCACAAGTGCCTGTGCAGGATATTTTCAGGCTTTTAAGTTCTGTAGAATTCATGTGGGATGAAAAAACGCGCGGGCAAAAACCTTCTGCTTATCTTGCAGAACTGCTAAATTATAAATACATAAGTGATGAACTTGCTGATGCTTACAGAGTCCTTGGTTTAAAACCTGGCGACAGTATGGAAAAAGTAAAAAGCGCACATAGAAAGCTCGCTGCAAAGTTTCATCCGGATGTTAGCGACGCATTTGCCGCACCTGATAAAAAAAACAGCCTGTCATCTTTTTTAAGAATTCAGGCTGCCTATGAAACTATTGTACGTCAACTTTCTTGATGTGTGCACCAAGCCCCTGCAGGCGTTCTACAAGATTTTCGTAACCGCGCTCAATCTGGTAAACATTGCTTATTACGCTTTCTCCGCGCGCAACCATTGCCGCTATTACCATGGCCATACCGGCGCGCACATCAGGGGATACAAGATTATCGCGATGCAATGTAGAAGGACCTGAAACAACAGCACGATGAGGATCACACAAAGTAATGCGCGCGCCCATACTGATAAGCTTGTCAACAAAGAACATGCGCGATTCAAACATCTTTTCAAAAATAAGAACTGTACCTTCTACCTGGGTAGCAACTACGGTCATTATGCTTGTAAGATCCGGCGGAAAACCAGGCCATGGAGAATCGTCTATTTTAGGAATCATTCCACCTAAATCTGTATTGATTTTCATTTCCTGTTCGAGCGGTACGGTAAGGTTGTTACCTTCAATGGTCCAGCGAATGCCTAGTTTGCTGAAAGCTACGCGCATCGGCCGCAGATCCGGAGGATTAATGTCTGTAATTGTTATAGAACCTTTTGTAGCCGCCGCAAGCCCGATAAACGAGCCAATTTCCATAAAGTCAGGACCGATTTTAAAATCTGTTCCGTGAAGTTTTTTTACGCCTTCGATGCTAAGAATGTTACTGCCAATACCTGAGATTTTAGCACCCATCTGAGTTAATAAGCGGCATAAATCCTGAACATGCGGTTCGCTTGCGGCGTTGTTAATTATTGTTTTGCCTTCTGCAATAACCGCCGCCATTACGGCGTTTTCTGTTGCCGTTACCGAGGTTTCATCAAGAAAGATATCTGCACCGACAAGTTTGTTTGCTGTAAACTCAAAAGCACCTGTTGTATTTACGTTTGCGCCTAATTCAGTTAATGCAAGAAAGTGTGTGTCCAGCCTTCTGCGGCCGATAACATCGCCTCCAGGCGGCGGCATTATTACTTTACCCGTCCTTGCCAGAAGAGGACCTGCAAAAAGAATTGAAGCCCTTATTTTTTTTGAAAGTTCTCTTGGAATAGTGCTTGTGTTCACATTTTCTGCACAAATTTTCCAGACATTTGGCTCCGGATTTTCAACCTTTGCGCCTAATGCTTTTAAAACTTCAATCATTACACCGGTGTCTTCAATCTTAGGAATATTCCTTAAAGTTACACATTCATCTGTCAGCAAAGTTGCTGCAAGGCAAGGTAATGCTGCGTTTTTATTTCCGCTGGCTTTTATTGTTCCTTTTACCGGGAACCCGCCTTCAATATGATATTCGTACATTATTTGCCTCCTATAATTTCTGCCAGGTTAATTAGAATATCGGCAGCTGAGGCCATTTGCGTTAAGGAAGCCCATTCACTTCTTGAATGATAGTTATGTCCGCCCGTAAAAATATTCGGAGTTGGAATGCCCATTTCTGTAAGGCGCGAACCATCTGTTCCTCCGCGGATAGGGATGTTTACAGGCGTTATATCAGACAGCTTATATGCAGTAAATAAATCTTCAACAACTTCCGGATGTTCGTTAAGTTTTTCTTTCATGTTCAAATACTGCTGTGTGTGTACAACTTCTACTTTGCCGCCAAAAGAGTCTGCCGTAACTTTAGCAAGTGAAGTAATAAACTTTTTCCGTTTTTCCATTCCGTCCAGAGTGAAATCGCGCAGTAAAAGCATTATATGCGATTTTTCGATTGAACAGTCCATTTCCAGCGGAGCGTAAAAGCCCTGTACATTATCTGTTGTTTCCGGGGCTTCGTGGCGCGGAAGGTTTGCAACAAAAGAGGCCGCCATTGTTACTGCATTTACAAGTCCTCCTTCACGTGCAGAACCCGTATGCACGGAATGTCCCGTAAAAGTAATGTCTGATTTCCAGGCATTAAAACATTCATCTTCAAGCTCGCCTATATGGCCGCCGTCAACAGTGTAAGCCCGTTTTGAAGAAAGAAGATTTAAAGGAACGTTGTCCATACCGTGTCCGGTTTCTTCATCTGGTGAAAAGATAACTTCTATTTTGCCGTGCTTGATTTCTGAATGTGCCTTTAAATAAGCAAGGCAGGTCATAATTTCTGCAATACCTGCTTTGTCATCTGCGCCAAGTAACGTTGTTCCGTCAGTTGTAATTATCGTATCTTTTTCCTGTGCAGCCTGAAGCAGCGCTGCATCTTTTGCAGGATCAAGAGTTACGCCGCACTTTAATTCTAATATTCTACCGTCGTAGTTTTTTATTATCTGAGGTTTTACATCTTTACCGGTAACTTCACCTGCCGTATCCATGTGGGCAATAAGGCAGTAAGGCGGAACTTTTTCTAAGCCAGCAGATGCAGGCAAAGCGCCGTAAACATAGCAGTGTTCTGTAATCTGAATGCCGGTAAGTCCTAATGCTTTCAGCTCTTCTGCAAGAATATTTGCAAGGTCATATTCTCGTTCTTCGGAAGGCTGAATGCCTTTATCTGCTTTTTCTGAATTGCTTGTCGTATAGATTTTTACATATCTTAAAAACCTTTCAAGCAGTTCATTCTGTTCTTTTTGTGTAATATATTTCATTTTACTGATCCAGTAGTTTTTTTAGTACGACATCTTTCTGCCGCCAGTTCTTGTCAACTTTAACCTGAAGGTCCAGGTCAATGCGGTAGTCAAAAATTTTGCGCAGTGCTTTTATAGATTCAATTCTGATTGTCTTAATCATAGAAGCACCTTTCCCTATTACAATGCCTTTCTGACTTTCCCTTTCAACGCATAAGAATGCGCGAACCCAAAGTTCCTTTCCGTTTTTGCGCATTTCTGTATCTGCAATTTTAACGTAAACTGCATGCGGAATTTCCTGTTCAAGGCGGTTTATTGCCTGTCCTCGTATAACTTCTGCAATACGGAATTCAACTTCCTGATCTGTGTAAAACTCTTCAGAATAAAGATGAGGAGCAACCGGAGCCAAGGCATACAAAGCTTTTAACACTTCGTTTATGCCCTTATCTTCCTTGGCTGAAATTTCAAAAATCCGTTCAGAAGGAATTTCAGGCAGGGCATCTGATATAAACTTATGTACTGCAGCCAAAGGCTTTTCTTTTGCCTCGTCAATTTTGTTTATTGCAACTACAGTTTTATCAGCATGGGCTTTTACAAGATTTGCCGTAAGCTGTTCTTCGCTGCCGGTTTCGCGTGTTGAATCGATTATATAAAGAATACATTCAGCTTCTTCAAGCTGTTCTTCAGTTATGCTCTTTAGTTTAAGATTGAGTTTTTTATCAGATTCGTGATAACCGGGAGTATCTATAAAAACAAGCTGTCCAAGTGATGTGTTTACTATGCCGCGGATTGCATTGCGTGTTGTCTGCGGGATTGGAGAAACAATAGAAACAGGTTCTCCGCTTGCAGTATTTAAAAATGTTGATTTACCTGCGGAAGGTCTTCCAACTATTGCTACTATAGCGGTTTTGTCGCCTACAGGTTCTTGTGCCTGGTTTGAATTTTCTTTATCCATGTAAGTGAATATATAACAGATTATGTGTTTTGTCAGTTAGGAAAATAAGGTGTTTTATACGAAAAAAAAACAGCTCTGTTTGTTTTTCAGTCCCTAACAAACAGAGCTGATAAGGTATCGGGTACCAGGATACTAGGTACAGAATACCAGCCTCTTACGTTGCTTTTATTATCGGGTAAGAAGTGAAAAACTAAATAATTTCTTTTTATTTGCATTTTTTTGTGATAAAATTATATCTATGAATAAAAAAAGTAGTGCCGGAAGACCGTATCCACTTGGAGCGACTGTTTGTGAGAACGGCATAAACTTTGCGGTTTTTAGTGAAAAAGCGGAACATATAATACTTGAGCTTTATAAAAAGTCAGATGATTCAGAACCTTATCAAATATTCTATCTTGATCCAGAAATAAACAGAACGGGTTCGGTGTGGCATATATTTGTTGAAGGGCTTAAAGAGGATGCCCTTTATCTTTATCGGGCTGAAGGCGAATATGCGCCTGAAAAAGGCCTGCGCTTTGACGGCGATGCACATCTTTTTGACCCGTATGCAAAGGCCTTTACCGAAGGTTCTGTTTTTAATGCTTTTCGTTCTGCGAGAGAAAAAGGCATAAATGTGATTTCCGGTTCGCCAGAAATGCCTGTAATCTGCAACAAAGCAGATATGAGCCTTTTTCCTAAATGCGTTGCTGTAGATGAAAGTTTTGACTGGGAAGACGACAGACCGCTTCGCATTCCGCTTCGTAATTCGATTATGTATGAACTGCATGTGCGCGGATACACTGTAGATAAATCTTCAAAAGTAAAAAATCCCGGAACGTTTGCAGGCTTAATTGAAAAAATCCCTTATCTTAAATCTCTTGGTATTACAGCGGTGGAACTTCTGCCTGTTTTTGAATTTGATGAAAACGAAAACGACAGAAAAAATCCTGCCACAGGTGAGCAGCTGAAAAATTTCTGGGGCTACAGTACAATCGGATTTTTTGCACCAAAACAAGGCTATTCAAGTTCGGCGCAGTCACACAGTTCTAAAAGCACTGCAACACCCGGTGCTGTCGTAAAAGAATTTAAAACCATGGTAAAAGAAATGCATAAGGCCGGGATAGAAGTTATTCTGGACGTGGTTTTTAATCATACGGCAGAAGGCAATCATTATGGAAATACGTTTATGTTCCGTGGTTTTGCAAACGATGTTTACTATATTCTTTCTGAAAATGACCGGCGCTATTACAACGATTATACAGGCTGCGGAAATTCAGTTAACTGTAATCATCCGGTTGTTACACAGTTCATTTTAGACTGTCTGCATTACTGGGTTTTGCAGATGCATGTAGACGGTTTCAGGTTTGACCTTGCAAGTGAAATGTGCCGTTCAGAAAAAGGCGCTGTTCTTGAAAATCCTTTTTTAACGCGTGCAATTTCTGAAGATGCTGTTCTTCGTGATACTAAAATCATAGCCGAACCCTGGGATGCCGCAGGTTCTTATCATGTCGGCAAATTTCCTGGCGGACGCTGGTGTTCATGGAATGACAGATTCCGTGATGCAATGCGCCGTTTCTTCCGTGGTGAAGACAACGTTATAACGGAAATGGCAACTCGTCTTGCAGGAAGTTCTGATATCTATGCAGGCCAGGGGCCGGAGCGCTCTGTAAATTATGTCTGCGTGCATGACGGTTTTACGATGAATGATCTTGTAAGCTACACTTCAAAGCATAATGAAGCTAACGGCGAAGGAAACCGCGACGGAACAGAAAATAATTTAAGCTATGATAATGGTGTTGAAGGTGAAACAGACGATAAAAATGTAAATAAAACCCGTCTGCGTACTATAAAAAACATGCTGCTTTCTCTGCTGATTTCTCAGGGCGTTCCGCTTTTACTTGCAGGCGATGAGTTTTGCAGAACCCAGCAGGGAAACAACAATGCATATTGTCAGGATAATAAAATTTCCTGGGTAGACTGGACTCTTGCAGAAAAAAATGCGGGTTTAATCCGTTTTGTACAGAAAGTAATTGAATTGCGCAAAGCTCATCATGTTTTCCGCAGAAAAGAGTTTTTTAAGGGAGCCGGAACTGATTCAAGATTTGCTCCTGATATTGTCTGGTACAATGCAGACGGACAGAATCCGGACTGGGCGAAGCTAAAGCAGTTCATTGCGTGCAAATTTTCCGGGGATGTGCCGGCTTCTGAAAACGGTAAAAAGGACAATGATTTTTATCTTGCGATAAATATGGGGCATCTGGATTGTGTTGCGCTGCTTCCGCCATTACCGCCGGATCGAAGCTGGCGCCTTGCAGCGGATACTTCAGTTGCTTCTCCGGATGATATTTTTGAAGCGGGAAACGAAGAAATTCTGCCTTCGCAGAAACGATATATAGTGCCTGCTGAAAGTATTGTGTTATTATTAAGTATGGATATTTTACAGAATAGAAAGTCAAATTGATTTTTTTATAACTGTTTTTTATAGAAGAATCCGATAAAGGAAATCCGCAAAAGAGGAGTGGAGTTATGGAATTCAATAAGGAAAAGTTTAAGGACATTATTTTATCACGTTTGCGCCAGCAATATGGTAAAGATCTTACAGGTGCAAACCGGCATGACTTATATGATGCTGTTGTTGCTGACTGTATGAATATTGTTATGGACCGCTGGATTGCAACCTGGCATACTTACGAAAAAAAGTGTTCACGTTCCCTGTATTATTTTTCTGCTGAATTCCTTATGGGCAGGGCTTTGGACAACAATCTTATAAATCTTGGAATCCGCGGATATGTAAAAGATTTATTAAAAGAATTAAATCTTGATTTGGATTCTATAGAAGATGAAGAACCGGATCCAGGCTTGGGAAACGGTGGCCTTGGCCGTCTTGCAGCATGTTTTTTGGACAGCCTTGCAACACTGGATTATCCTGCACGCGGATACGGAATCCGCTATAAATACGGAATGTTCGAGCAGAAAATTGAAAACGGTTTCCAGACTGAATATCCTGATTTGTGGATTCAGCATCGTGATCCTTGGGAAATAAAGCGAAGTGATTTGGCTGTTACAATCCGTTTTGGCGGAAGAATTTCATACGGAAAAATGCCTGACGGAGGAATCCGTCCGATTCTTGAAGATGCCGATGAAATTGTAGCAACCCCTTACGATATGCCTGTTGTTGGTTACGGTACAAATACAGTCGGTATGCTGCGCCTTTGGGAAGCTTCGGCAGAAGGCGGTTTTGATTTTAAACTGTTTAACGAAGGTATGTATAACCGCTCTGTTGAAAAACAGAATAACGCAGAACATATAAGCCGCATTTTGTATCCGAATGATACAGGTCCTGACGGAAAGTCTCTTCGCTTAAAACAGCAGTATTTCTTTTCTTCTGCAAGTTTGCAGGATATGGTTCGTTCATTCGTTTCAAAATACGGAACGGATTTTTCAAAGTTTGCAAAGTACAATGTAGTTCAGCTTAATGATACTCATCCGGTTGTTGCAATTCCTGAATTAATGCGCATCTTAGTTGATGAATACCGCGTTGGCTGGGATGAATCCTGGGAAATCGTTACAAAAACATTTGCCTATACAAACCATACGATTATGGCAGAAGCATTGGAAAAATGGTCTATCGATATTTTCCAGGGACTTTTGCCTAGAATCTACCAGATTGTAGAAGAAATCAACCGCCGCTTCCTTATTGAATTGCGTGAAAAATATCCTAACGATTATGAGCGCGTAAACAGAATGTCAATTATTGCAGACGGAAAAGTTTACATGGCCCGCCTTGCAATTCACGCGTGCTTCAGTGTAAATGGTGTTGCTGAACTTCATACAAATCTTCTTAAGACACAGGAACTTAAAGAATGGGCTGAATTGTATCCTGAAAAGTTTAACAACAAGACAAACGGAATTACACAACGCCGCTGGCTTTTGATGTCTAACCCGCTGCTTGCAGAGTTCATTACAAAGAAACTTGGCTCTGATGCCTGGGTAAAAGACCTTACAAAGCTAAAGGGACTTGAAAAATTCATTGATGATGAACCGACTTTGCATGAGCTTTTAAAAATCAAGCAGGAAAACAAGCGTACTCTTGCCCAGTATTTGAAAGTTACGCAGAACGAATTCCTTGATCCGGACAGTATTTTTGATGTACAGGTAAAGCGTCTGCATGAATACAAACGCCAGCTGCTTAACATTTTGCACATAATGTATCTGTATAACAAGCTTATTACAGATCCTGATTATAATCCGATTCCGCGGACATTTATTCTTGGCGCAAAGGCTGCAACCGGCTACAGGCGTGCAAAGGCAATCATTAAGTTAATCAATACTGTTGCGGAGCATGTTAACAATGACCGTCGTGTACGGGGCAAACTGCGCGTTGTTTTTGTAGAAAACTACCGCGTAACGGTTGCAGAAAAGATTTTCCCTGCTTCGGATATTTCTGAACAGATTTCTACAGCAGGAAAAGAAGCTTCCGGTACAAGCAACATGAAATTCATGGTTAATGGTGCTGTTACGCTTGGAACTTTGGACGGAGCAAATATAGAAATAATTCAGGAAGCAGGCGAAGAAAATGAATTTGTTTTCGGCTTGAAGACAGAAGAAATTCTAAAAATGCAGGCTGAAAATTCTTATCATCCGCAGGAAGTTCTTGCCCGTAATCCTGAACTTGCAAAAGTTGTTGAACAGCTTGTTGACGGAACTTATGATCCAAGCCGTCAGCTCTTTAAAGAGTTGTACGATTCTCTGGTTTACGGTGTTGAAGGTCAGCGTCCTGATGTTTATTATGTTCTTGCTGATTTTGATTCATATTGCAAGGCACATGAAAAAATTGAAGCGGCCTATGCTGACAAAATCAGATGGGCAAAGATGATGCTTAAAAATATTGCGAACAGCGGCAAGTTCTCTTCTGACCGAACGATAGAAGAATATGTACGCGATATCTGGAAGCTTGAAAAAACACCTGTAGTAATGGAAGATAAATAGAAAACTTTTATAGCCGCAGACTGTGCCTGTGATTGCACAGATACGGCTTAAACTTTGGGAGAATATATGAAAATTGCTTTAATTAATGAAAACAGTCAGGCAGCAAAAAATGCTGTAATTTTTAATGCTTTAAAAAAGGTTGTAGAGCCAAAAGGTTTTGAAGTTGTAAATTATGGAATGTATTCTGCAGACGACAAGGCTCAGCTTACCTATGTTCAAAACGGAATCCTTGCTGCAACCTTGCTTAATTCCGGGGCTGCTGATTATGTAATTACAGGTTGTGGAACTGGAGAAGGAGCAATGCTTGCTTTAAACAGCTTTCCTGGTGTAATTTGCGGACACGTAGCAACTCCGCTTGATGCATATACCTTTGCACAGATTAACGACGGAAATGCAATTTCAATTCCGTTTGCACTTGGTTTTGGCTGGGGCGGAGATTTGAATCTTGAATACATTTTTGAAAAACTTTTCTGTGAACCAAGCGGACAAGGCTATCCGCGCGAAAGGGCAGTTCCTGAACAGCGGAATAAAAAAATCCTTGACGGCGTACGCGCTGCAGCCTTTAAAGATTTCTGCGAGATTTTAAAAAGCCTTGACCGAGACCTTGTAAAAGGTGCTTTTGCAGGTGAAAAATTTTCAGAATTATTCTTTGCTTCCTGCAAGGATGAAAAAATTGCGGCAACAGTAAAAGAACTGATGAAATAATTAATCTGCTAAGATAAGGCGTCGGAGCTGAACTTTACTTGTGCGGTTTCCGATGCTTTTTTTATAAACAGAGGAAATATCATTGAGTATAAAAAAAGCAATTTCAGAATTTTCTGAAAAATTAAAAAACTATAACAACGCAACTGAAGAAGGAAAGATTTATCGCAAGCCTGAACAAAGTGCAGAAACCAGGCTTGAAACTCTGATGGCCGAAAAAGATTTTGCGTTCAGAAAAAAAGTTATTTCAACATATAGAAAATACCGTTTTCCGCTAAAAGCCTTGGGTGAAAAATCTATTGAAGCACAGGAAATTGCAGGCGACCAGAAATCCCTTGAAGCGTGTTACATGCTTTATAAGGCATTGCAGGAAGCAAATGCAAAAGATGGCTTAGACGGAACTTACTTAAAGTCTGAGCTTGTAACCCCTTTAACTAAAAAAGAAAAATACACACTTGGCGATGATTTTATATATTTAATCTGCTATCTGCATTTTGAACTAAAGCTTGCGGATTTAGTTCCTTTTTTTGAGCGGAAAGAAGACGGAAGTTTCAGCCTGAAATTTATAAACGCCGAAAACGCAAAGTTTTCGGCGTTACAAAAAGATATAATGATTGTTATAAAGTCAACATTTTATTCGCTCTAGGCGGCGCGTCTAAATTTCGCCCTTCGCCGAGCTACGGACGCCACTTGCCGTTTTGCGCCTTATGCTTCAAACCCGTAAACTTCCAGTTGTGTTAATGCCGGGAACGGTGAAGGATCATCTGCCTTTATTAAAGTATCAAGCGTAAGCCAAGAAATTGTTTTTTCCGGGATTTTAAAAGACTGGGCAGAGCCTGTTTTTACAAAATTGGCAACAAAATCTGTACCGTCAGAAAAATGTATGGTTCCGCGTTCCCACCATGCGTCGTGCGGAAAATCTGCGCGCAGATAAAAAACAAGTTCGTCGATTTTAACGTTGCGACCAAAATCTATTTTAAGCTGAGCCTGCGGGTCGCGGTTTATGCCCCAGCTTGCAAAAGGCCAGTTGCCGTGACTTGTGTTTGCTATGCAGCCGTCAATTGCGTTACGTGCCGCAAAAACCGATTCTCCGCGTGTTTCTATATTTGCCGTTGCATGCGGATAAAATCCTTTGTTTGTATGGCCATCGCACGGATTTAAAGCAAGGTTTTTGCGGCATGATATTTCTTCCGGCCGCGCACTTCTTATGTGAATGTAATGTTGTTCCCCTAAAAAACTCATCGGCGGATAGCAGAACTTTTTTTCATCGAACGGTACAGGAAATTCGAAGGTGTCTTTTATATAAACAAATGTCGGCTGCAGGCCAAAATCCAGCTGAACTACAGCAAATGCTGGCTTTACAGAACTTTCTATTTTGATTATATCTCCTGCTTCGTAAGGTGAACCGTAAACGGCGTAAACTTCGTTTTCTGCTTTTGCTGTTAACGGGCACGAACCATCAGGTTTAATAATTGAAATTGTAAAGTTTGAAATCATGGATTTAGTATAGCTGACTGCCTGTGATTTTTCTATAGCAAAAAATAAACTTCCATATTAAAATTTAAGTTATTAAGGGAAAATTAAGAAAAAAGTAATGAATCTTTCTGCAAAAACAAATAATACTATACGTTTAAATAGGAGGGGGTGGAGCGACGACGGATTTCAATCCGGCGGGAAATCGCGAGAGTCGCATGCGATTGGCATTTTCAATGCTAAGCGAGTCTCGGTTTTGCCCCTGCAAAACCGTTCTTTTAACTTACGTCTTTTAATACTCTCATTTTTTTCTATATGTTTATTAACAGTTATTTCGTGCAGCAATCTTGCAGGCGGATCCTCAGACAATGCCGGCGGCGGAACACCGGCTGACTCACAAATCATTTTATGTACAGGAAACATTTCAACATCTGGCGCAGTGTCGGAAAACGTTGCAGGTATTTTATCTTCTGCAGTTGCCCCAACTTCTGCCATATCTTCAGCAGGCGCGCCAGGAAATGAGTCGCAACCTGCGGTTGCTTACCGAGTTTGCTTCGCAACCTCGCGATTTGTAATTCAGCAATCCCGCCCCATTCCGGAATTTCTGTTTTTAATAAATCAGCTGAACGGAAATTATAGTTTATAATTATAACCTTCAATAAAAAACTTATATTAGGCAAAAGATTTTCTATTTTGTATAAAAATATGGTAATACGCAAAAGTGTATGGAAAAGGAGATTTCAGGATGGGAAAACGCAGGATTGTATTTATTGGAGCAGGACATGTTGGAAGTCACGGCGGGTATTCAATAATTTCGCAGGGACTTGCTGAAGAAGTTGTATATATTGACGTTGATCAGAAAAAGGCTGAAGCACAGGCTTTGGATTTACAGGATTCATCAACTTATCTTGACTGGGATGTAAAAGTATATGCCGGTGACTATAAAGATTTAAAAGATGCGGATATTCTGATTGTTAGTGCAGGCCCTCTTCCTGATATGGCTGCCGGGCAGAATGACAGACAGGAGACTTTAGGTGCTACAGTTGAAATTTTAAAAGACATAATTCCTAAAATAAAAGCCAGCGGATTTAATGGAATCATTGTAAATATTTCAAATCCGGCAGATGTTGTTACCCATTATCTTCAGGCAAAACTGGGGTGGAATCCAAAGCGGATTTTATCTACAAGTACAACTCTTGATTCTGCCAGAGTGCGCCGGGCAATAAGTGAAGCAACAGGATACTCTCAAAAATCTATAAGAGCCTATGCTTTGGGCGAACATGGCGAAAGTCAGTTTGTTCCGTGGAGCAATGTAACTATTGAAGGAAAAAAACTTCTGGAACTTATTGAAGAACAACCTGAGCGCTTTTCTAAACTTGTTAATGCCGAAGGCGGACTTGAACAAGGGCTTGAAGCTATTGCAGTTCGTGCTAAAAGTGCAGGCTGGACAATTCTTGGCGGCAAAGGTTCAACGGAGTTTGGAATTGGTGCAAGTATTGCAAATGTTGTTCGTGCAATTTTAGGTGATGAAAACAGGATTCTGCCGGTTTCTACACTTTTGCAGGGAGAATATGAGCAGCAGGATGTTTTTGCCAGTGTTCCTTGCCGTGTAAATAGCAGCGGCGTTGCAGAAATTCTGGAACTTTCTCTTACGGAAAACGAAAAGAAAAAGTTTAAGGCAAGTTGTGACAGCATGAAGAAAAATTATGATAAGGCTTTGTCGTTATAGTTTTATACTATAACCGGCAATCCAAAAGTAGTATTAGCATAAGTTTTTTATTTATTGTATAACCTAGTCATGTAATAGGTTGTACCTGCGGGGTGTTGCGGGGGAACTTGTTGCGGTAATTACACTTACAGAAAATTGTACTTTCCGCATTAACTTTTTACAGGAGAGATTTATGAAAAAGATTATTTCAGCATTGGTTTTAGGGGCTTTTGCCATTGGTTCAGTTTTTGCAGCAAAAGCTAAGGTAAAGACTACAGATGTTAAGCTTGGCGTTGTAGGTTCAATTTATGAAGAATTGTGGGCTCCTGCAAAGAAGGCTTTGAAGGAACAGGGCATTAATTTGAAGATTGTTCAGTTTTCAGATTATGTTACACCGAACAATGCGCTTTCAAACGGTGATATCGATTTGAATGCTTTTCAGCACAGAATCTTTTTGGAAAATGATGCCGGAAGCCACAATTACGATGTAAAGTTAATCGGTAATACATTTATCATTCCTCTTAACCTTTATTCGGTAAAAGTTAAGTCTGTTTCTGAACTTAAAAAAGGTTCGGTTGTAGCAATTCCAAATGATGTTACAAACGGCGGACGTGCAATTAAGGTTCTGGCTGCAGCAGGTCTTATCACGCTTAAAAAAGAAGCTGGATTTAATCCGACCGTAAATGATATTTCTTCAAATAACAGCGGAATTGTTATCAGGGAACTTGCAGCAAATACAATTCCAGCCGCATTGAAGGATGTAGATGCAGCAATCGTAAATGGCAACTATGCGCTTGATTTTGGTATTAAAACTGAATCAGCTATTTTTAAGGATACTTCTGTTAGTGAAAAAGCATACTGGAATCTTATTGCAGCACGCGGCAAGGATTTGAAAGATTCTAAAAAGGTTGAAGTGTATAAGAAGGTTGTAAAGGCTTTCCAGACAGCTGAAACAGAAAAAGTATTCAATGAAACTTATGGCGGATACTTTATCAAAGAAGGCTGGGATATCGACGAATTTTAATTAAGGTCGGAATATACAGCTGAAATATGAGGCTGAAATATGGCGAGATTTAATTAAAAAGTTTACAGAAAATTTTAGATATAGATAAGTTTTTATAGTAAAAATTATGGCGCCTTCCGGTTATTTTGGACGCTTGACCGGGAAGCGTCTTTTTTTTGTATACGGATATTTTATGGGCATTATTCCTGGTGTGGATAAAGATATTGACATAGCTATAAAATGAGTGTATAAAAAGCCTATTAAACCAGTAGGAAAATATATTGTAAAACCAACTGGCAGTTATGCGCCGGCATGAGCTGTCTCGCACAAGTATGAACAAACATTGAATGTGCAGATGCATAGCGGCAGAAAACGAGGGTAAGATGATAGAAAATCAGGAAAGTATAACTGCAAAACTCTGTTCGTTTGCCAGAGCTTTTCATTCAAATTTTGGCGAGAATAAGATTTTTGACGATTATCTTGCTTTTGATTTGATGGGCAAAAAGCAGTACGAAGAAATGGGGCAGCTTATTGAAAACGGGTTTGACGTTACAAAAATCAGCTCTAAAAAATGGTTTTGCGCAAAAAACATAAGGGCTGCACTTTATGAGTACATTCTCCCGATTCCGCTTTCAAGAATCAATTTTGCGCAGAAGGAACTTGCAGGTTTTGCAAAAAAATTTAATTCTGCCAATTCTGCCGGAAAGAAAATTCAGTATGTGATTTGCGGTGCCGGCATGGATTCTTTTGCGTTCCGCAATACGAACGAAAATATTTATGTTTTTGAAATTGATCATCCTGATACGCAGGAATACAAGAAGAAGCGCATTCAGGAGCTTGAGTGGATAATTCCGCGCAACCTTACGTTTGTGCCGGTTGATTTTACGAAAGACAGCCTGAAAGAAAAGCTTTTGCAGAATGGGTTTAATCCAAATCTGCCGACTTTTACGGCAATCCTTGGAGTTTCCTATTATCTTACGCTAAAGGATTTTGAAAAAACATTAAAAATTGTTTCAGAGCTTACAAATGATGAAAGCAGGATAATTTTTGATTTTCCTGATCAGACGACTTTAGCGCCAAAAGCGGCGGTGCGTGTAAAGGAACTTGCCGAAATTACGGCAAGGCTTGGCGAGCCAATGGTTAAAGGCTTTTCAAAGCATGAAATTAAAGGTGCGCTTCGCCGGCACAGCCTAAAGATTGAAACGTATGAAAGACCAGCGGATATTCAGAAAAATTATTTTTCTGAGCGGGAGGATAATCTTAAGGCATTTGAAAATGTTCATTTTGTCGCAGCGGCGAAGAAAAAGCGGTTTAAAACCAAAGGTTTATTACTGCTGCAGCGCACTATAGCGGCAATAAAAATATAAAAAAAATCTTACGAGACAGGTTTTGTCAATTAAAGGGAGAAAAATATGAGCGGAAAAAATTACAAGACAATTGAATCAAGCTTGATTCACGGTGGAATTTACGGCGATGAACTTACTGGCGCTGTAAATGTTCCGATTTATCAGACATCAACTTATGAACAGCAGGCACTTGGAGAAAACAAAGGCTGGGAATATTCCAGAACAGGAAATCCGACCCGCGCAGCTCTTGAAGCACTTATTGCAGAACTTGAAGGCGGAACAGCTGGCTTTGCGTTCGGCTCAGGAATGGCAGCTCTTACGGCTGTAATTTCGCTATTTAAAAGCGGGGATAAAATCGTTATTTCAAGCAACGTTTACGGCGGAACTTTCCGCGTGCTTGATAAAATCTTTAAGAACTTCGGAATCAGCTATTCTATAGAAGATACAACGGATTTAGCCGCTCTTGATAAAAAAATTACGGCTGATGTAAAAGCAATTCTGGTAGAAACTCCTGCAAATCCGCTTTTAACCATTACAGATCTGGTAGGAATTGCAAAAATTGCTAAAAAACACGGAATCCTTTCTATTGTAGACAACACTTTTATGACGCCGTATTTGCAGCGTCCTATTGAAAACGGAATTGATATTGTTGTTCACAGCGCAACAAAATATTTAGGCGGACACAGCGATGTTGTTGCAGGTCTTGCCGTTGTTCATGATAAGGAACTTGCAGAGCGTCTTGCCTTTATTCAGAATGCAACCGGCGGAGTTTTAGGGCCGTTTGATTCATTCCTTTTGATTCGCGGAATTAAGACGCTGGGCGTTCGCCTTGACCGCCACACGGAAAATGCCTTGAAAATTGCAAAATGGCTTGAAAAAAATGAGGCGATAAAAAAAGTTTATTATCCGGGCTTGCCTGATGCACAGGGCTACGAAATCAATAAAAAGCAGGCAAAAAACGGCGGTGCAATGATTAGTTTTGAGCTGAAAGAAAAATACTGCCATAAAAAGTTTTTCCGCTCGTTAAAGCTTATTGCGCTTGCAGAAAGTTTAGGAGGCGTTGAAAGTCTTGCCTGCCATCCTGCGAGCATGACACATGCGAGCATACCGCGCGAAATCCGCGAAAAGGTTGGAATTACAGACGGATTAATCAGGCTTTCTGTTGGAATTGAGGGTGTGGATGATTTGATTGCCGATTTGAGCCAGGCAATTGAAAGTTCTGAAAAATAAAAGCAGGTGTTGTAATCCAGTTTGCTTCTCAAACATCGCAGGACGCCGTTTGAGAGCACAGGGCGGTGCTCCGCCCTTATAAAAAAAACAAAAATGTAACGGGAGATTTTTATGAAATATTATGATTCGATGCAGGATTTGATAGGAAATACGCCGGTTGTTCGGCTTGGAAATATGGGCTTTCCGAAAGAAATAAATGTTTTTGCAAAACTTGAACTTTGGAATCCTGCGGGAAGCGTAAAAGACCGGGTTGGCCGCGAGATGATTGAAGATGCGGAAGAACAGGGGCTTTTAAAAGAAGGCGGCACGATTGTTGAAGGAACAGCCGGAAATACAGGGCTAGGAATTGCATTTGCGGCTTTGAAAAGAGGATATAAGGTAATTTTTGTTGTTCCGACAAAGTTCAGTCAGGAAAAGCAGACATTGATGAAGGCGCTTGGAGCGGAAATTGTAAATACTCCGCGCGAAGAAGGAATGCTTGGAGCGGCAAAAAAGGCAGAAGAAATAAAAGCTTCAATAGAAGGGGCAGTTTCTTTGAAACAGTTCAAAAATCCTGCAAATCCTTTGGCTCATTACAGAACTACAGGTCCAGAAATTTATAATGCATTGGACGGACAGATTGACTATTTTGTAGCAGGAGCTGGAAGCGGTGGTACTTACAGTGGAATCATGCGATATTTTAAAGAACAGAATCATAAAATCCGCGGCATTCTTGCAGACCCGATTGGTTCAACAATGGGTGGCGGAGAACACGGCGATTATAATATAGAAGGAATTGGAAACGATTTTGTTCCTGAAACGATGGACATGGCTCTTGTTGATAAAATCATAAAGGTTACGGATGCCGAAGCGTTTGTTGCTTCTCGGGAACTTGCACGCCGCGAAGGAATTATTGCAGGAAGCTCGAGCGGTGCGGCTTTTTCAGCGGTAAAAAAACTTGTGCTGGAGCTTGAAGCGAGCGGTGAAATTGCTAAAGCAGTTAAGGACGGAAAGGCTATAAATATTGTTACGCTGTTCCCTGACCGCGGCGACCGCTACTTTTCAAAAAAATTGTATGAATAAGGTGGTGCGGCACTGGTAAAGCAGCAGGTTCAGGGCAACCGCATTATAACCAAATATTACAAGAATTTTGGGTACGGAAACAAAAGACAGTGACCATGCACAATTGAACCGGAGAAGAACTAAACGAACATGCTTGCAAATCACAACGGTACCGGTTCTCTTGTGGCATGTGTCGCTGGCTTTTGAAATAGTACACAAAATTATATATAAAATTCGTTATAATGCGGTTGCCCCAGGCAAAAATCAGCTCAGATTGACCTTTGTAAAAGTCAGGCATATACTGAAATTTATAAATATAATATTCGGGAGATTTATATATGAAAAAATTACTTTTTGCAGTATTTGCTCTGGCTTTGTGCCTTGTATCTTGCAGCAAACAGACATCAAAAGAAATGCTTCTTAAAAAAGGAGAACTTTCAATAGGTGTAAACATTGCGTATCCGCCGTTTGAATATTACGATGCAGACGGAAAAACAGCCCTTGGTTTTGATATTGACCTTGGAAAGGCTATTGCCAAGAAACTTGGAGTAAATGCACAGATTATAGATGTTGCCTGGGAAGGAATTTTTGCAGGTCTTGATACAAATAAATATGACTGCGTAATTTCAGGTATTACAATTACACCTGAACGTCAGGCCGCTTATGAACTTTCTAATCCCTATGTTGGAAACGGACAGGCAATTATTTTGAAAAAGGGTTCATCGGTTAAAATAAAAAGTCCTGAAGATTTAAAAGGACTTACAGTTGGTTATCTTACAGAATCAACTTCTGATATTTTTATGACAAAAAAAGCAGAAGCCGGGCTTAAGTTTAAGGCAGCTGAATATGATGATGCAATGAATTCTTTTGCAGACCTTAAAAACGGCCGCTGTGATGCAGTTGTTTCTGATTCACTTGTAGCTGTTGATTATGTTTCTAAAAAAGATGCTCCTTTTGAAATTGTATGGCAGGGTAAGCCTGAAGAATACATTGGTATTGCAATAAAGAAAGGAAATACTCAGCTTCTTGAAGCTGTAAACAAAGCTCTGGAAGATTTGCTTGCAGACGGAACATTAAAAGAACTTTCAATCAGGAACTTTGGAAGCGATATTGTTTCTACTGTAAACTAGGGTATTTGTTATAGGCGGCATTCTGTTGAATACCGTCTGTACGCGGGTTTCCGGGAAATACCAGCCGGTATTTCCCGGAAACCCGCGTTTTTTTTGTATTTTAATACATTCCCCTTGAAATCATGCATGTTTTTTATTTATTTTTGCATTTTTATTGCAAAAGTAGTTGCATAAATGAATAAATATGCATAATATCTGTATAAAGATAAGAAAGTATCAGCTGTTTTGCATAACGGCTGCTTTTCGGAGGAGAATATGAAAAAATTGTTTAAGGCACTTTGCGCTGTAATTTTTATTGCAGCAGTTTCTGGTCTTTCTTTTGCAAACGGCGCAAAGGATAGTTCTGGTCCGACTATTGAAAAAGATGTTCTTAAGGTTGGAATGGAAGTCGGTTATCCGCCGTTTGAATATTTTGGTCCGGACGGGAAAACTCCATGCGGATTTGATGTTGAATTAGGTAAGGCAATTGCTGGAAAACTCGGCCTGAAAGTTGAATTTATTGATACTGCATGGGATGGAATTTTTGCCGGAGTTGATACAAAAAAATATGACTGTATAATGTCTGCCGTTACAATTACAGAAGAACGCAGCGCAAAATATGGTTTTGCAGGACCTTATATTGGAAACGGTCAGTCAATTGTAGTTCTTAAGGATTCAAAGAAAAATATAAAATCACCTGAAGATTGCAAAGGCTTGCGCGTAGGATACCAGGCTGAAACAACTTCTGACATTTTTATGACAAAGCGTGCAGATGCAGGCTTGAAATTTACACCTTGCGAATACGATAAGGTTATGAATGCGTTCGACGATCTTCGCCTTGGCCGCTGTGATGCAGTTTGCGCCGATGCTTTGGTTTCTGTAGACTATGTTGCAAAAGAAAACAGTCCTTTTGTAATTGTATGGCAGGGAACTCCTGATGAGTTTTTTGGTGTTTGCGTAAAGAAAGACAACACAGCTTTACAGGCAATGATTGAAAAAGCTATTGAAGAATTATTTAAAGAAGGTAAAATGAAAGAAATCTCCATGCAGATTTTTAACATGGATATGGTTTCAAATATTAAAAAATAGGGAAGTGCTGGCAAAAAAATCTGCCTGTAAAGGCAGAAATGAGGTTTTATCAGTGCTCCCAAAATGATAGAATGTTGCGGAAAGGGATTCTTGTGCCTTTTCCGCAATGTCGTTTATAAGGATAGCGTGAAAAATGAAGTTTTTAAAAGATGTAATCGGTTGGATTCCAAGTTTGCTTGACGGAGCAAAAATTACGATTTCGCTTACGCTGGTTTCAGTTGGAGCCGGCTTGATTTTAGCTTTGTTCCTTGCACTTGGCAAAATGTCTAAGAAAAAATGGCTGAACAATTTTTGTTCCGGTTACATTTTCTTTTTCCGGGGAACGCCGCTTTTGATGCAGCTGTATTTTGTTTATTACGGTTTACCGCAGCTTACTCCACTTTTAACAATTAATAACCGCTTTTTAGCGGCGTTTATAGCATTTGCGCTGAACTCTGCTGCTTATACCGCAGAAATTATCCGTGCGGCAATTCAGTCTATTGATAAAGGTCAGTTTGAAGCTGCCCATGCTCTTGGCATGACCTACGGCCAGACAATGAAACTTATCATTGTTCCTCAGTCTATAAGAAGACTTATTCCGCCTGTCGGCAATGAATTTATCATGGTTTTAAAAGACGCCTCTTTGGTTTCAATTATAGCACTTGCTGATATTACAAAAGTAACACGCAGTATTTCTTCTTCAACGGCATCTGCAATGGTTTATATTCCTGCGATGATTCTTTACCTGATTATAACAGCTGTGTTCTCATTCATTTTTAACCGGCTTGAAAAGAAATATTCTGTTTACGAAAATAACTAGGCTTGGAGGAAAGATAATATTATGTCAATGATAAGAACTGAAAATATCTGCAAGAATTTTGGTAACCTTCAGGTTTTAAAAGATGTTTCTTTAACCGTTGAACCAAAAGAAGTTGTATGTATTATCGGACCTTCGGGCGCCGGTAAATCAACATATCTTCGCACATTGAATCACCTTGAAAAAATCAATAACGGAAAGATATATATAGAAGATAAATTACTTGATCATTACGAAAACGGAGAACGTAAATTCAAACTTCCTGCTCACGAACGTCAGCAGGCATTGCTTGATGTTGGAATGGTTTTTCAGCGTTTTAATCTGTTCCCTCATAGAACAGTAATAGAAAACGTAATGATTGCTCCGATAAATGTACGCAAAGTAAGTAAGGAAGCTGCACATGAAAAAGCAGTTGATTTGCTTAACAGAGTTGGTCTTGGAGACAAACTGAATGTATATCCTGCCCAGCTTTCTGGCGGACAGCAGCAGCGTGTAGCTATTGCCCGTGCACTTGCAATGGAACCAAAAATCATGCTGTTTGATGAACCTACTTCGGCTCTTGACCCTGAACTTGTAGGCGAAGTTCTTTCTGTAATGAAAAAACTAGCAGAAGACGGTATGACAATGGTTGTTGTAACACACGAAATGGGCTTTGCTCGTGAAGTTGCTGATCGTGTTATTTTTATGGCAGACGGAAAGATTGAAGAAGAAGGAACTCCTCAGCAGATTTTCCAGCAGCCAAAAAGCGACCGCTTAAAGCAGTTCCTAAAGTCGGTAATTTCAGCTTGAAAATAGTTTTCAAGCTGAAAAACGGCTGAGACAAGGCTTTAAGCGAAGCGTGCCTTGACCAGACGTATTTCACAGTAATTTTTTATTGTTTTCATCGGTAATGCATTTATCCGAAAAACTTTCAGACAAATTGTTTTCTAAGGCTCTTTCAAAATCCAACGAACTTGGTGAAAAAGCAACAGAAAAAGATGTGGCTAAAGTTGAAAAGAAACTTATATTCATGAACCGGGGCCCTGTTGCCAAAGTTTGGGACAAAGTTCTTTTTTTATGGGATAAATGCAAGTCCCCTGATGTTCCTTTAAAGTTAAAAATTACGATAATCGGCGCATTGCTTTATTTAATTCTTCCTGCCGATGTAATTCCTGACTATCTTCCAGGCTTTGGCTTTGTAGATGATTTATCAGTAATTCTATTTGTTTCGCGCGAAGTTTCTAAATATCTGCTTCCCAAATTTGGCAAAAAGCTTGAATCAAAAATGTATGAATCCTGCTATCAAAAAATTGATATGCACCTTTCAATGATTTTAAAATCAAAGATTATAACAACAGTTGTTACGTTCATAGTAAATGCAGCCGGCTGTGTAATCCTTGTTACAAACCCTTGGGG
>JAEEGK010000673.1_pt1 | contig 85516 bp, 82 predicted proteins | sample 8958771 | NCBI WGS metagenome assembly JAEEGK01 (sample SAMN16246547, study PRJNA631951) | gut metagenome | biome: gut microbiome; feature: rumen; material: SC-attached | host: Bos | place: Iran: Karaj | collected 2018-10
CCACGGGGGAGTTCTCCTTGAGGGTGTTAAGCACCTCGCGGGGGATGATAATGTCGCCGTCCTTGTCCAAGCGGATATAGCCGCGGGCACGGAGCTCATCCATCTCCTTCGAGTAGGTGAGGAACTTAATGTAGCCCATACCGAGATAATCGGCCACGGCCTCCCCGTTGATGTGGTAGCGGCTCGAGTTATGAATGATGGCCGTCAGGATGAGCACCTGCATGGTGTCCATCCCAAGCGCCTTCCCGAGGGCGCGGATATCGGTGCCGGCCTTCCTAATATTAGCAGGAGAGAGCGACAGTCCGGTTCCGCCCGGGTTCTGCATCTTATCGTTGATGCTGCTCATGTGTCCAATAATAGTATTTCTCATACGCTTTTGGATTTACAATGCAAATGTCAGGATTCTTTCTGCCAAAATCTGGCAGTTGAGGATTTTTCTGCAAAAAAGTGGCAGAAAGGGAGGGGAGGATGCAGCCGCGCATCGGAGTAAAGCGGGGACGAAGTTACTCCCCGCCGGCGCATTCTTTTTGCGCAGCGTAAATTATTTGCAACTAATCTGGCAGGAAGAGGCTACTGCCTTCTTCGGATGGCCGGGATGCTCTCCAGGCTGGCTATCTTCTCGCCGGGATTCACGCACAGATAAGGTTTAGTCTCAAAGAGGGAATCGTGGCGCATCCTGCTACTGGTGGAGTTGGGCCCTAGCCGGACAATATCGGCGGGCGCAGGGAGCGGGATACCTTCCTTCTGGGTCTCGGGCTCCCACTCGAAGTCCTCGTCGATGATTACGAGGTTGTCAAGGTCCCTCCGGTCATTCCTGCTCAGATCGACCTTGAAGCCCGTCACGATGGCGGTGATGCGGACCTTATCGCCGAAAGCGGGGTCATCGTCCCAGACAATGCCTTTCTTGAAGTGATTGGCGCTGCCCGTATAGTGGGCAATCATCTCGTCCAACTTCTCCAGCTCACTCATCATCAGGCCCTGTTTGTTCTTGCCCGAGGTGATATTGATAAGGACGTTCTTCGCGGTGGCGAGGTCGTAGTCGCTCAGGAGGGGGCTCTCGAAGGTGGCCTTGACGGCCTGCTCCAGGCGGTCGGAACCCGTGCCCTCGCCGCTACCCATCAGGGCCATGCCGGAATCGCGGAGGATATTACTCACGTCCTGGAAGTCGACGTCGATATAGCCCGGGAAGCTGATCACCTCGATGATACCCCGAACGGCGGTCGCGAGCACTTCATCGGCCTTTGGGAAGGCCTCGAAGGTGAGGGCGTCACCGTAATACTTGTAGAGCTTCTGGTTATCGATGATGAGGATGGCGTCCGTCGTCTTTTCCAGCTCATGGATCCCCTCGAAGGCCTTCTTGATGGCGCTGTCCCCCTCATTATGGAAGGGGATGGTCACGACGGCGATGGTGAGGATACCGCGGTCTTTCGACATTTTAGCGATGACGGGAGCCGCGCCAGTCCCCGTTCCGCCGCCCATCCCGGCCGTGATGAAGAGCATCTTCGTTCCGCAGTCGAGAAGGTGTTCGGAGATGGCGTACTGGGATTCGAGGGCCGCATTGCGCCCCACGACCGGGTCGGTCCCCGCGCCTAGGCCCGTCTCACCCAGCTGGATCTTCACCGGGACGTCGTACTGGTCCAGGGAGCTCGCGTTCGTGTTGCAGACAACGAAGCTGCATCCCTCGATACCCTGGTTGTACATGTAGTTGACGGCATTGCAGCCGCCGCCACCCACTCCCACCACTTTGATGATGGCGTTCTCCTTGCCCCAGTCGTCAGGGGTGATATTGGTATTGAGCAGGTCTTTAGTCATACACGTTGCGGTTTAGGCCCGTTGGGCAGTGAGGGTTATCGGAAAAGGTGTCGAAAAGCCCGCCGCAGCTGGCGGCGGGACCGGTCCTTACAAAGGTACAAAAACGGAATCAAATTCCTTCAAGAAAAATGGAGGACAAAATGAATGCGAACATAGGGTTCTTTTTCTGAGAGGAACAAAACTCAGGTGCCAGATATTGGCACTGAAGCGGCTTATCTTTGCTGGCTAACGTTTTTGCGTAGCAGCCTAATAATTATTAATTTTGTAGAACGTACCGCCAGCCTATGCCAAAGATGATTTCTTCCGGGGGAAAGCTCATAAGGATTAACCCCACCAATAACCACATTGAATTCTCACCCAATAACGGTGTCAGTTGGATGACCCGCAGTTCGAGTACAAATCAAGGGATCTTTAAAGACCTGGTTGTCTACGACGGGGCCCTCTATGCCTGTACAGATAAGGGCGTCTACTTCTCCCCGAATGAGGGCGTGTCGTGGCTTTGCAAGAGCAGCTCCCTTGTGGCCAAGACCTTTTCTACGCTCCAGGATAACGGTCGGGAGCTTCTGGGCATGTCAGAGGACGGCCACCTGTACTTCTCTCCCAATAAAGGCGTGTCCTGGCTTCGGAGGAAATAGGGTATGACGGAGTTCATTGCAAACGAAGCCCACTTCAAGGAGGTTCTCGAGAGGGTGCCCAAGGTCAAGCGTTCCCTCTGGATCGGAACAGCCGATATCAAGGACCTCTATGTGGAGGACCGGCCCTTCCTGGAAATCCTTGCAGACCTCATCAAAAAGGGAAAGGAGGTGCGCCTGATCCATGCCAAGGAACCGGGCCCTAACTTCCGGGAGGATTTCGACCAGTATCCTGTGCTGTTCACCGGGCTGGAGCGCGCCCTCTGTCCTAGGGTCCACTTCAAGATCCTCGTGTTCGACTGCGAGATGGCTTATATCGGGAGTGCCAATCTGACCGGCGCGGGTATCGGCATGAAGAGCACCCGGACGCGTAACTTCGAGGCGGGGATCCTTACCGATGAACCGGAGCTTGTGGAAGCCGCCATCAATCAGTTCGATTCCGTCTGGGCTGGCTTTAAGTGTAAGGACTGTGGCCGCAGGGAGTACTGCGGCGATCCGATTGTGAAGTAATCCTTAATTCTTTCGGTTAATCAGACTCACTACGACTTTCACCATCGTATCCATTTCATCTGTATGGCTTTCCGCTATCATTAAGGTCAACGCTACAAGGGAAGCGTCCGAAATGCGTTTTGTGCCGTCCTGTCTATAAAGGATGCCGTTATTCTGCATGAACCACAGGAACAGCGTGGCGGCAATACGTTTGTTTCCGTCTACGAAGGAGTGGTTTTTGACCACCAGATAGAGCAGCATGGCAGCCTTCTCCTCAATGCTGGGATACAGGTCTTTCCCGTCCCACGTCTGATAAATCTGGCCGATGCTGCTGTGGAAAGAGGCGTCTTTCTCCACGCCGAAAAGGTCGCTGCCGCCGAATTTCTCCCGCAGGCTCTTGATGGCCTCAATAGCATTCTCGTAGGTTGCATGGAAACGCTCCGGTGCGGTAGTGTCGGTAATCGTCAGACTCTGATAGTCGTATGCATCCAGGGTGTCAAGGGCGTAGGTATAGTCGCGGATGACATCGAAAAGGTCTGTCGCCTGGTCGGAGGTAAGCAAGAGCTCTTTGCTGAAGACATTCTCCAAAAGGCCCATGGCTTTCTTAAGCTCTTCATACCTCTTCTCGGCAACAACGGCACGGTTGACGACATAACCTTTAATCATGTATTGTCGAAGGACTTGCGTGCTCCATACTCTGAACGAAGTGGCTCTTTTGGAGTTTATCCTATATCCCACCGATATGATGGCATCAAGATTATAGAATTCTATCTGTCTGGTAACAGTCCTTTTACCTTCCTGGCGAACCTGTTCCATTTTGGAACAAGTTGCCTCCTTAACCAGCTCACCTTCTTCGTAAATGTGCTGAAGATGACGCGTGATAGCTTGAGAGTTAACTCCGAATAACTCAGCCATCGCCCGCTGACTAGCCCAAATAGTTTCCCCAGTTGGATCTATCAGAGCTTCCATGGTAACCAGTCCGTCCTCGGACTGATAGATTACTATGTCGTTTCTCTCTTTCATTCAAATTCTACTTCAGTGCCCTGACGAAGCTCTCCGGGAGACAGATGTTCTCAACTCCGGCCGCCTCGCTGAAAAGCGGGGCGATTTCCTTGTCCTTGAATCCCGCAATGCCGCAGCTAATCCTGGTCACATAGAAGAAGAGCTCCGGGTGGGCCTTAGCAAGCTCAATGAATTCATCCACGTAGGGCTTGATGGTCTCGACCCCTCCCTGCATCGTCGGGATGGCATAACTCTGCCCCCGGAGACCTACGCCGCAGCCCATCACGGCTCCGAAGTGCCGGAAGGCATAGTTGGCAGCTCCGCCGCCATGCAGCCCACTGAGGTTCGATCCGAAAACGAAACACTCATCTGCCTGTAATTCAGTTATTTGCTCCGGTGTGAAGGCCGGGCGTTCGATCCCGTTATACTCTCTCTTCTCAATCGTTTTCATAGTACAAATTTACGCAAAAAGTGGGGAAAACAGTGCTGCTTTCTTCATTTTTTCGGCCCTTTTTTGAGCTCGTTTTTGGAAGTAATTCAGTATCACTCGGGGAGATCCGCATGGCTGAGGAAACCCGACCGGAGTGTCCTGGTAGAGCCGCTGTCGAAGAGCACCTCGAAGCTCGAGAAGTCCTTGTTCGCAGAGACGATCTTCCCCTCTCCGAAGACAGGGTGCCGGACGATATCCCCGACCTTGAAGGGGGCGTTATACTCGTCCCTCTCCTTCTCGAAGTAGTCCTCTTCGTCCAGCACGTGGCTAAGGTTCCGCGTACCCTTCCAGAGCTCCGGAGGGATGACGCCCTCGGTCACCACGAGTTCTCGCTTGATTTCGGCGAGGAAGCGCGAAGGGTACTTGTTCGTCTTGGTGGAGATATTATAGCCCTCGGACTCGGTCAGGAAGAGGGCCTTTTCGGCGCGGGTGACGGCAACGTACATCAGGCGCCGTTCCTCTTCCTCGCCGCTCTTCTTGCCTTCACGGATGGTGCGCATGTTCGGGAAGATACCCTCGCTGAGCCCGATGATGAACACGTACGGGAACTCCAGGCCCTTGGCCTGATGAATGGTCATGAGCTTCAGGGTAGGGGTGTCCCGGCGGTGGTCGTCATTGGTATAGAGCGCGACGTCCTGTAGGTAATCTGCCAGGGTGCTCTCGTCGGGGGTGCGTACGCTCTCGTAGAAACGGATGGAACCCAGGAGCTCATCGAGGTTCTCCAGGCGGTCCTCGTCCTGGTCCTCCCGCACCATCTTCTTGTAGCCGGAGCCCTCCAGGAGGCGGTTGAGAAGATCGCTCACGCGGTTCTCCCTGGCGTACTGCTTGGCGTCCTCGATAAGGTCGAGGAAGGCCTCCGCCCTGTCGGGGAAGTAGATCTGCAGGGCGCTGTAAAGAGAGATCCCTTCCCGGGTTGCCGTCTCGCGGACGCTGTCAAGGAACTTCTTCCCCAGCTTCCGGGAGGGAACATTGATGATGCGCTCGAAGGAGAGGTCGTCATCCTGGTTGGATACCAGACGGAGGTAACTGAGGGCGTCCTTGATCTCCTTCCGCTCGAAAAAGCGTGTCCCGCCCCAGATGGTGTACTCGAGGTGGGCATTAAGGAGCTCCTGCTCGATAGCCCGGGACTGGTGCGTGCTGCGGTAGAGGATGGCAATGTCGTTGATACCCGCGCCGCTCCCGAGGGCCATCCTGATCTGGGACACGATCCACTCCATCTCTTCCTTCTCGCTGCGTCCGTGGAAATGGATCACCGCCTTGCCTTCGGCCTTGCGTGTAAAGAGGTCCTTCGGGATGCGGTTCTGGTTATTCGCGATCACGCAGTTCGCCACATCGAGAATCCTCGGCGTGGAGCGGTAGTTTTCATCAAGGATGATGGTCCGCTCGGCCGCGAAGTTCACGAACAGGTCCGGCCGGGCCCCGCGCCACTCGTAGATGGCCTGATCGGGGTCACCCACTACGAAGAGGTTCCGATGCTTGGCGCTCAGTCGCTCCACGAGGTCCCAGTCATCAAGGTTACAGTCCTGGGCCTCGTCCACCATGATGTAGTTGAGCATACCCTGCCAGTGGTCGCAGGCTTCCGGGAAACGGTCGAGGATATACTTCGTGACGTTCATCAGGTCGTCGAAATCCAGCGCGTAGCTCTTCATCTGACGGGCCACGTAACCCGCCAGGCGGGAGGTGCGGCGCATCTCGTCGGTGATGACGCACCCCGGCAGCATATAGGCCTGGATATAGCCGTTCAGGGCCTTTTCCTTCGCGACCGCATCCAGGAACTGCTTGACGGTCTTGTCGGTGCGCTTGAGGCCCATCTCGTCCATGGCCTGCTTGGCGATGGCCTTGGAGTCTTCTTCATCGAGGACGGTGAAGGTCTTCGGGAAGCCCAGGCGGTAGATTTCCTGACGGAGGAACTTCACGCAGAAACCGTGCAGGGTGCAGACGAAGTCGTTGTAGTCCCCGCTCTGGACCATCTCGGAGATACGGCTGCGCATCTCCACCGCGGCCTTGTTGGTGAAGGTGAGGCAGAGGATATTCGCCGGGTCGATACCCAGCACGTTGACGATATAGGCGTAGCGGTGGGTGAGGGCCTTGGTCTTGCCCGTCCCTGCGCCCGCCACCACGCGGATGCGGCCTTCGGTGGCCTCTACGGCCTCCCTCTGGCGTGAGTTCAGTCCCTGGAAAATGTCTTTCATACAAGTAATTACATGGTCATCGTCTCATCCTTTCTCGTCCCCTTACAAATTTAATGAAAATCAGGGTCTTGGCAAAATCGCATCCTGGATGAAACGCTCCGCCCGGTCGTGCACCTTGGCGATCCTGAGGATCTCTTCCAGCAGTTCCGCCCGCTCCCTGGAACTCGTGTCCAGGGTGTTCAGCGCGTCCTCTGCCCGCCAAAGGTTGTGATGCAGGTCGTTAAGCTTGACGCGGATGGCGGTCTGGTTGCCGGAGCTGACAATCTTCTTCACGTAGTCCTCGTAGCTGATCTCATCGCGGTGGGTGAGAAGGTCTACAGCCTCCAAGACCCCTTCCTCGACCCCCTTGTCGCGAAGGTCGGAGATGGATAGGTCCGTGTCCTCCACGACGTCGTGCAAGAGACCCGTTTTTTTCTCTTCGATAGTGGTCCCCATGAGACCTACTGCAAGGACATGGAGGATGGCGGGGTTCCCGACCATGTCCTTCTGGCCATCATGCGCTGCGACGGCGATGCGGATAATGTCTTCGATGGTCGTCATGCAGATTGTTCTTTAGTGTTTTTACAGAAAACGATGGCGCCCTTCACCAGGAGGGCGACAGCGCCGATATACAGGCTCACAGTAATGATAATCTCAGTCATAGTGCTTCGCTTTTGTGTTTACGGCCGCAAGTTACAAAGAGCTTGCGCCAAACCATGGCGCAAGTAAATAATATCCCCTTTTTTGTATTTCCCCAAAAAGGTTGACAGATTTGGAAGAAATAATTATTTCTGAGCAAGATAAAAAACAAAAACTGCCAAGGTTTGGCAGCTAACCGTTGTTTCTTTGTAGCATACTGGAGATGAACCATTAATGATGAAAATTTTTAGTATATTTGTGAGTGCTATAAACTAATAACCTATCATATGTTTAAGACCTGGCTAATTTCAAATCTTGGCATAGTCTACGTGGTTTGCGCCTTAATTATTATTGGCCTTTCTGCGGTATTTCTTCCTACCGAGAGTGTAAGCGAGAATGAAACTTCAACCTGGTTTATCGCGTTATATGGCATAGTAGCCATCTCATGTGTCCTGCTTTTTGCTGCAGAACCGTCAATTGGGCCAATTGTCAGCGTTTTTCTTCTTGTTGGGCTTTATATTTTTTTCATTTACACGTTAAAGCATCCTGAAGATGGTTCCGAGGTCCCTGAGAAGGCGATTCGCACCATGAACACAATCGTAATCTCATTGTCAGTTTTATGTTCAATTCCAGCTTTTTTCATAGCACGATACGCAAACGTAAACTTTTATGATGTCGTATCTCGCAGGTGGATGTATAGGAATAGTGCGAAAAGTGTTTTCGAATCGACCTGGAAATACACATTCAATAGGTTTTGTATGGCTTTTTTGGTTGTATTCTGCCTGTTGCTTGACTTGGCTCTTGTTATAATCTTGGCAGCTGGCAAACACTCTAGTGTACTGGATCCTTGGCTTAATCTTAAATAACACCTTTTTGTATTCATGACCGTTCTCTAAAATAGCATTCGAGATCTTCTCCAAGGTAGCGCTCTCTTAGCTGCACAGAAAAAAGCCGCCTAGGCGAGATGATACTATTTCAACATACCTCCGACAGTGTGAAGGACATAATGGAAAAACACCATATAAATTGGTTTTATTCTGACAAGATCAAGTATATTTTATAAAACCTTAATATGAATAATAGCGAAGATGTTTGTCGGCCTGAATTCTTCAAGCAGGTCAATTTTGAGTTTCTTCCTGATACATGCACTGGTAATGACGAGGAAGTCATTACTCGGCCTATTTTCCCGTACTGGATAGGTCCTTCTTTTTTGATTAATACGGATTTTGAGACTTTGACGGCGGAAAGGTTATTAGCTGACATAGTAGCTAAGTCTGATAAGGCAAAAGAGATATTGAAAAAGATGGGGCCTAATGTCGCCGAGTATATAGGTAGGTTTACTAATGAAGCTTCTAATATAAACTTGGTCAAGAATAAGATGCTAATCTCTCTTTACGCAAATTGGTTTTCTCAAACAACTGATAACCTTGAAGCGATAAATAAAATGCCGTTCCACGCAGATGATAGACTTGGCGATCCTGCGGTTGATATTAGTTGCTATTATTATGACACATCCGTTAACAATACATATTGGTCATATACCCCGAATGATGAACGAAGAACCGAATATGACTTAAGGCGAGAAAGAGCAGAAGTATTTGCTATTGAAGATATTTATGATTTAATTAACACACACGGTGTAATCTCTATTCAGAGAAAACTATCTGGAGAGGTAATCATAGACAGACAACAAGATGTTTGGTTACAAGCTCGTACATCTGGTGTCAGAGAAGGGTATTATGAAGTCCATCGTGTCTTTGAAGACGTATACAAAAGTGGAGAAGCCCATTTCCAACCAAACGGATATACTGAAGTTCTTCAGAAAGAATTACATATTATTGTTCCATCAATGTTGGTCTCTTTTGAAATGCGGCGGACCCCAAAAAGTAAACCCGAGAAAGTTAGAATATGGGTAATTAAAAAGAATGATTCACAAGTCATAGCCCACCTTGGAGGAGATCCCCAAAGATATAAGGGACCATTTGATCCTACAAAAGAACAAAAAAAGGAGAAAAATGATTCATTTGAGAGTTCGAAAAAGAATCAAGGCAAAAAAAGAAAGAGTATTTGGGAAAAGATCTTCAAAAAGTAATTGACACTTGAATTAAGGGTAACCGTAGTCGGGTCAGAGGTGTTTGCGGCAAAGATTGACTCTCAGAATAATCTCCACGGTAAGGGAGCTGAAGATTGGCGCCAAGCAGAAGATCAGGATGCCTTCCTGGAAGAGTATTTTAAGTGAGACAGATAAGCTGAGATGTATCCGAATGGTTCAAGCTCTTGGTTTGAATTTTGGCTGCATTGATTTCATCGTGCGTCCAGATGGCCGCATGGTTTTCCTCGAGTGCAATCCCAACGGTCAATGGCTTTGGATAGAGATGGCCACGAAAATGCCAATTAGTGAGAGCAATGCTTGTCAGTTAGCGTCTTCGGGTAAAGAAACCGTTTAATTGTGCATGGGCTCCACTAGAAAACGAAGAGCTTATGGCCTTTGTAGTAAATAATCACTCGCCAGATTTAATAAAGTTCTTAAGAACCTGAGCCCATGACCAGTTGCAATAACTACTGCTCGGATGGTCTATTATAAGGACCGGAGTATTCTGAATTGCCATCGTGAATGCCCTTTTAAACTCCGGGTGCACTTTTACTTTCACATTAAAGTCATTGGCAAGAACCTCGTAAAACCTTTTACCCCAGACTATTATCCTGTCGGGTTTTAGGTAGTGAAGTATTTCGAGGAGTGCATTTCGATTAACACTCGAGTCGCCGTGAATAAGGGGAACTCGAGGCCCTGTTTGGGAATATTGGATGTACTCATAGAAGGCAAGTCTGTTCCAGAAGTCTATTTCCTCTTCGCGCGACAAAGGACCTTCATTCACTCCTTTCTCTCTATTCACCCTTCTTTCAAATACCCTGTGAGCACGGTAGGGAATGCCCCTTAATAACTCCCTGATTGTATCCTGTGTCTTTAAACGGCACTCGATATCCATATAACAAAGGTCACAATAATGGTGAGAATCTTTAGGGCAGTTATGCTTCTGTTTCTGACCCCCGGGAGTGTCTTCGCAATAATGGCTTTCTCCAAGAATCAGTACTTTGATTCCATTTTCAAGACCTTTTTCGTAATGTGTCCCCACCCAGGGATAAAACCTTACATGGTTATAATACTTGTGTTCCATAGGCTGATCACATTTTACTGTATGTCTTATGCAAAGATACTCTTTTTCTGTGATTTCCTCTTCAGGGAACCGACGCTGGGCTCTGGCTTATACTAAAGACTATAACTGACCCCTATGCATATTATGGACAGCACCTATAGCGCCAAAATTTGACAATAATGGGCATTAATATTATAGAAGCTGCCAGTATTTGGCAGCGTAGTTGCCCACATTTGTGGCAATAAAAGAAGAGCCATGGTTACAAAAGATGAAATACAATTAAAGTCGTCGATAATTAGCAAGTATCTGGAAGATAAAGGAATCACTATTGACTGTATAGATGTTGTCACCGGACCTCGTATTTCATTGTACAAAGTTTTCGTTAAGTATGATCTCAAATCTTCTATTGTCAGGTATTTACATAATGATCTGGCATGGACCTTTAACCTAAAGGGTGTCAGAGTCGTTACGATGGATGGGGGCATCGGCATTGAGGTGGCGAACGACGAAGCAGAAGTAGTATATCTTCAATCGGCAATGGATTCTAGGAAAAAACTGATGGAAGATATGGTTTTGCCTATCGTTCTGGGGTATTCAACCGCGACTCAACGATTTGAACTGCTTGATTTAAAGAATGCACCTCATTTGTTAGTTTCGGGGATGACGGAACAAGGCGTGATACCTTTTCTTCTCTCCGTGATACAATCACTCACTGAGGTTAAACAGGATAGCATCGAACTGTACATTTGTGACCCAAAGGGAACCCTTGACTCTCTATACCCTATGGCGAAAGCTGTTTGTCACGCACTCCAAGATACGGAAATCGTCATGACTCGGCTTTGTGCGGAGATGGAAAGAAGAATTGAAGCAGCCCAGAAACAGCCAACCATTGCTGTCGTTATAAGTGAACTCGCAGAACTGATAGTACCCCTTGGCCCCAAAGAAAGGAAATCGCTTTCAAAATCCATCTATAATTCCATTATTCGTCTTGCGCAACAAGGGCGGCAAACGGGAATACATCTTATCGCGGCCACCCAAAGGCCGATGCCAGAAGTCCTGACAGTGTTATTAAAGTCCAATTTCCCAACGAGAATCGCTTTTCGGACAGCCTCGAAGGCTGAATCAAAACAAATCCTGGATTACCCTGGGGCGGAAGCACTTGTCGGCGATGGTGATATGTTGTTTTCATGTGGCGGAAAGGACCAAAGGTTTCAAGCCTGTATTTGCAAATGACGCCGTATTTGAAAGCTACCAATATCCAGCAAATAAGCAGTCCTTTTCTCTATTATCGAAATATCCAAGGGGGATGAGTTTATAGAGAAAACTTGATTTCAAGAAGGTATCGCAACTGACAGGTAAAGTTGTGTTTTAGAATGAATAACGGGTGGAAGGGAAACCCTTCCGTCCGGTTCCCCGGTTTCCACTTTTGCGAAGGTAGGGCTCAAAGCCTGCGCTCCGGTCGCCGTCTTGAAAAAGCCGACACAAACGAGCCGTTTGCATCGTTTTTTCTACTCTGCCGCCCTCCGCTGGTCATCAAGCCCATGTCTCCTTGCAACGTTCCACCGGGAAAACCGGGAGGGAAGGCCTGCCAGTGGGGCAGGTCGGGAAGACATTCCTTAACACATCATACCATGCAAACAGCAGTACAACAGAACCAGACAGGGAACCTGGCCCTTTACAACCAGGTGCGCAGCGTCCCCGAAAACGCGAAGTCTCCCATCTCGGGCGGCCCCATGAAGGGCAAGACGAACGTGAACCCGATGTGGCGAATCCAGAAGCTCACGGAGCTCTTCGGCCCCTGCGGCGAAGGCTGGAAGGTCGAGCAGGTGTCCCGCTGGACGGAATCCACCGGACAGGGCGAGGTCGCCGTCTTCTGCGAAGTAAACCTCTACGTGAAGGCCGACGGCGCCTGGTCGGCCCCTATCTTCGGTCAGGGCGGTAACATGCTCATGCGCCGTTCGACCGAGTGGGTGAACGGGCAGCCCGTGAGTGCCGTCCATATCGACGACGAGGCCTACAAAAAAGCTTATACGGATGCGATCAGCGTAGCCTGTAAGGCTCTCGGCTTCGCCGCTGACGTCTACTATCAGGAGGATGAGACCAAGTACGGAACCGTACGCTCCGATGCGGTAGTACAGCAGCCCTCTCAGAGCGCTACGTCGCAGACGACCGAGTGGCCCTGGACCCAAGGGTTCAAGGAGATCACTCCCGGGGCGCCCAACTGGAAGGCCTCGGTGACCCAGGTCTCCAAGATGGCCGGTCTCGCTCCCGAGGAAATCCTTTCCCGCATCACGGCGAAGTTCAACATCACCCGCGAGAACTTCGATGAGCTCCTAAAAGTGGGTGGACTGATAGCCGCTTAAATGTTGTCATAATTCTTTGAAATGTTATCAAAGTGTTGTATCTTTGCAAAAAGTGATAACTCATGGAGACAGAAAGAGTACAAACCGGATTGAGATTCAAGCCCGCGTTGATTGCTAAGCTGAAGAGTAAGGCCAAGCGGAGCAATAAGTCATTCAACAGATATGTTGAGGATATCCTGGAAAAAGAAGTTGCGCAGGAATTACCTAAACTTCGGAGAGAGGATTTCCTGACAGGTAAGACTTTTCATATACAGGGGAATAAGATGCCCGTTATCACTCAGGAGCAGATAGAAAACGACCCTAAACTCGCTCATATTCTCGGCGTATGAAGGTATTTCTTGATACAAATGTCTTGCTTGATATCTTGATGGTGACACGAGAGAATAATGTAGATTCTACATCAATTCTTCGTATTGCCAATGCAGGCTATATACAAGCAGTCGTAACTTCCCAGTCCATAATTGACGCATATTATGTATTGGTTAATGTCGCGAAGACTCCTAAAGCTGACTTTATGGCAGCCCTCAGTGAGGTTTTGACTGTTGCAAAAGTCGAAGCGATTAGTGAAAGTGACATCAGAACGGCCATGAGCTGTGACAACAATGACTTTGAGGATGCTTCCCAGCTCTCATGTGCTTCAGCAGCTGGGTGTGATTATGTAGTATCCTCTGATAAGAAGATGAAGCGCGACAGTTCTCTTTCAGTCTATACTCCTAAGGAGTTCTGTGATATGGTTTTCACCCCCTGGCGTTAAACTTAATCGTTTTTAATATTCATGTGTTAGGAAAGGATTCGTCCTTTCCTTTTTTCGTTATATACTAACACCAACACTATGGCATACAAGATCATACGTCCCGAGAGCCGGGAAGCCTGGCTCCAGGAAAGAGAGAAGGGAATCGGTTCGTCCGAGGCGACGACCCTCATGGGCGTGAACCACTACGAGGACCGCTACCGCCTTTTCATGCGGAAGACCGGACAGATGGCCCCGAAGCCTTCCACTGAGCAGATGGAGCTAGGCCACCACCTGGAGCCCGCCGTGGCCTCCCGCTTTTCGGAGCTCACAGGGGCCTGGATCGACCCGAAGAGCGAAGGGGACTGGATAGCGGTCGACACCAAGAAGGACTACCTCCGCGTGTCTCCAGACCGCATCTGGGTCCCGGACGGGCAGGAGCACAAAAAGGAGAACTGGCGCATCCTCGAGTGTAAGACTACAGGAATGAGCGTCGATCCCGATGATATCCCGTCCTACTGGTACTGCCAGCTCCAGTATCAGATGGGCGTGATGGGAATCCGCAAAGGCGCAGTCGCCTGGATCTCTTCCTTCCCTGTTTTCAACGCGGGCTACAAGGAGATAGACTTCAATCCGTCCTACTACGCGCTGATCGTCCAGGCCATCGACGAGTTCTGGCAGGGGAATATCCTTACCATGACCCCTCCCGAGCCGGAAGAGCTGGAGGACCTGCGGGTGAAGTACTCCGGGAAGAACCAGGCCCCGAAAGGGGAGTCCTTCGTGGCTGATGACTGGATGCAGTCCGACTATGACGAACTCCTGGGCATCAAGACCCAGATGGATATCCTCAAGGACCGCAAGAAGGAACTAGAGGATGAGCTGGAGAAGGCAGTGATGGGTTTCTCGGCCATCCTCTGCAAAGACGGTGAGACGGTGCTTTGCACGAGGGTCCCGAAGGTCCCCAAGCCGGAGCTCAACCTGGAGCTGCTGAAAGCGGAGTACCCGGAGGCATACGACAGGTTCCTCGAGGACCAGGATGCGGTCTTTAATGAGGGCCGCTTCAAGAAAGAGTGCCGCGAGCTCTACGATCAGTACCTGACGACCCCGCCGGAAGGAGATCCAGAATTCAAGGTGGCCTACCCCAGGAAGACCTCCGCACGAAAAGCAGAAGCAATATTCTAATACTTAATACATTAACAATTAACACATTACAATTATGGCAGAAAAGAAATCCTACATGGTCGGCAATATCCGGCTGAGTGACCTCAATGGTTTCGAGGACACCGTGAAACAGGGCGTCCGCGGATGCTTCATCCCCTACGACCAGAACCCCAGCCTCTATATCGGGTCTAACAGGCAGACCGGCGTTCTGACCGTCGACATGGATATCCTTATCCGTGAGACCAAGGCCAGCAAGACGGGCGCGTCCCACTTCATCAAGCTCAGCGTCGGCAAGGCTAACCGCGAGCGCTTCCACCTCGGTAACGAGGCCATCGACTCCCTGAAGATCGTCGGGAACCTCTATACCCGCACTCCCGGGCTGCAGAACCAGGGAGCGCAGCCCCAGCAGGGCGGTTTCCAGACGGGTCCGGTCTATAGCCCGGCTCCGCAGGGAGCGTACCAGGCGCCTTCGCCTACCTACGAGCCGGCTCATCAGGGAGGTCAACCCGCGCCGCAGGGCGGTGCCGGATGGTAGTCAGTTCTTAACCCGGTGGCATCCGGTGTCGGGTGCCACCCTTTTCCCTTACAAGTCATGGATACAATCAATATTACTCCCGAGCGCTTCCAGCAGGCGCTGGCCTGGATGAACGGACAGGCGTCGACCCTTGGTGAGCAGGAGGTCCTGCAGATGCTCCGCTGCCTGACCGGGCGTTTCCAGGAGAACTGCCGGGCACTGCGGCCCGGTCCCGTTGCGAGGTTTAGGAACCTCACCTTGAGAACGCATCCGCTGTCCCTGACTTCCATCATCGCTGAGACGGAAGAAAGGATAGCCGAAGAGAAGGCCGGGGAGGCCGCTTCTCAGACGGACGAGAATCCTTTCCTAAAGGAGCTCCTATCGGAGGAAGAGCCGGTAGTGACTGTGGTGAAGGAAGAGGTCCCTGTTGCATTGACCCCGGAGCAGGCGGTCATGGAGAAGGTGGCACAGGAGAGCCGCATGGACAGTGTGCTCCTTATCAACTCGATCGCTTACGTGGGGGCGCTGGCGGGATACCCGCTCACGCAGTCCAAGGCGCAGATTATCCTCTACTGCCTCTACGGCGCGCGCCTTGGAGCGGGGGAGGACCGCCTTCCCATCGAGCATCCCCAAGTGTGGAAATACGGCCCTGTCTTCCCCCGAGCGTACAAAAGAGGAAGCATTGAGGACCGGGGAGCCTGCGAGGGATCCTACCAGGAGCTCCTGGAGAAGGAACCGGCCATCCTCACGGCACTCTCCACGAAGACCCAATCCATGATGGCCACCCCGATGGCGGATCTCAATGCCGTTCACAAGAGCGCCCAGAGCCCCTACGGAAGGACGAAAGCGCGCTTCCCGGAGAAGTGGGGGACACAGATCCCGGACGAAGAGATAGCCGCGTTCTTTAAGTCGAGGATCGCGGGCTAAGACGCAATGAAAAAGGCCGCACCATACGATGCGGCCGTTAACCTTTGCTTTGTTTAAGAGTGAAATGAATTTCTCTCGAAGCAATTATAGTGAGTTTTTCTTAATATTTTCTTTCGTACAAGAGGAAACCTGCGACCAGATTTCTGGCATTCCTCTCGGAATTGCGCAGGACAACGTTACGATTTTTTCTCAACTGCCCGAATATAGCCAGGGCAATTGCTCTGCCTGGCGATTCCCCTCTTGCATATCCCGCTAAAAGTCACTATCTTGTCATCAGTTTTAAGTGGGCTCCTGCGCATTCTTGCAGACCCTCCCCGGAAGCATCCTTCCGGCGCCGCATACCGGGTCATCCCCGGGCGGCACTACAGACTGAAAGGCATACAGGAAACTAGTGAGTGACTAGTGCGTGATGAGTATGAGAAATGGTTTCGTAGCCGCGTGGCGGGCACAGGGCGTGCCCACCGAAATGCTTTCTTCACGGCCTTCCGGCCGCGAAGCGGGGAAGCTGTGCCCTTCGGGCCTTCTCTATCATCTCCCCAAAGGTCAGCCCACACCGAACATGGATTCATTCTTTATTCCTATGTTGGTCTTTAGAGAAGGCCTAATTAACTAAAAACAAACCGTTATGAAAGCAAACAAGCTTCTTTCTTTCATCGCTGCGGCTCTCGCGGTGGCAACCATTTCCTCCTGTAAAAAGGAGCCCCTCAATCCTCCCGTGGAAGACCTTCCCGGGAAGCCCTTCAGCGTGACCCTCGAAGAGGTGCGCGACCAGATGCTGATCACATGGGCCCTGCAGGAGGACGGCGACTTCGAGAACTCACTGCAAGAGTCCATTAAGATCCCCGTCGTTACGGACGTCGAGGGGAGCGGGTTCATCCTTAAGGCTACCGCCCGGGTAAACATCGAGTCCTCCGCCACCGATTGCATCGCTGTCCAGGCAGTCGGCACAAGCGGTCAGGAGTACCGACTTGTCTACAAGAGCGACGGCTCGTCCATCATCAAGGTGTGGAACGGCACCGGAGAGCAGGCCGTCGAGAAGTCCTTCCGTGTACAGTCGAAGGACGAGATCAACGTGGAGGGCCTGTGGTTCCGTTACGGCTATAATCACCGCGTGTCCGAGAATCCTTACCTCACGGAGCCTTATCCGTTCACCGAGGCCCAGGATCTTATCGTGAGGTATCCGCTCAGCTCGAGACCGAATAATATCGCAACCTGTATCGAGGACGAGAAGAACGGGAACGAGGACCGCGGGTATCCCACGGAGATCGATTTCCTGATCACTCCTTACGAGAGGCCGGTATGGTACGTGTGGATCGACGAGGACGACCACTCGAAGGGTGACAGGATGGTCCGTGACACCTCGGGAGGCTGCGAGTTAGAGTTCGTTGGCCTGTACCCGGAGAACTGTTCTTACAGGCGTATCGAGGCCTTCGAGAGCGAATGGGACTTCAGATACAGTTACACCCGGCAGCTCATTCTCGACGGCTATTTCCAGGAAGGGGAGTACCGCTGGCCGAATGTGAGGGGTATCGACGTGGACTATTCGGAGTTCAAGGGAACGAAGATGTGGATCCCGTCGGATTTCCAGTGCTATATGGCCCTGGTGAAAGTAGACTGTCCCAGCCCCAGTTACTTCAAGCTTGCACACGCCATGGAGGCGGGAAATTAAGCTCTCGGGAGAATAAGAAGGGGGACGGGCCGCTTGAGCAGCTCGTCCCCCTTCTCTTCACATTTATGTCAGAGGGCTTATAGGTTCCAGGAGGAATCGAAGTAATAGCACTGCCTGTCCAAACCCCAGGTTCCCGGGAAGAGGTGGATGACGAATAGCCTTCTCCGGTTATCTGTGCTGGAGCCGTAGCTGTAGGTTCCCGTTGAGGTCCAGTCGTACCACAGCGTGAAGGCGTCCTCCCTGTAGAAGGTGTTCGTTCCCAACTCGTTATTGAGCTCGGAGTTCGTCTTGAACGTGAAGGGAGACGTGCCTGAAGAGGCGAGGGCGTTGCGGAGGCCGCGTTTGGCCTCGGCATCCGTCATGTTATTGAACGCGCTCTGGTTGCGGAACGAGAAGTAAATGGGAGAGGTGACGTTGATACGCCGCATGCCGGCGCCGCCGCCCGAGAAGAAGCCCTGGGAGATGGAACTGTTGATCTCGCTGGAGGGTTCAATGAACTCCTTCACCTCCAGTATGCCCGACAGACCCGGGATATGGTCACTCGTGGTCGTTATGGCATTACACCCGTAGGTCCAGTACTGACCGTAAGACGCTCCCGGACCCTCGGTCGTGTGGATCTCCGGCCCTGCCGTCACCTTCGTTGTCACGTAGATATGCAGCCGCATGTAGGCGTCCGCGACGATCTGCGACAGCCGTTCGCCGGTGGGATCGTAGGGGTTCACCACCTGCAGGACGACATTGAACTTACCGGCGTTATGCGTTTGGAGGTTGTCGGCCGTTCGGCCCTTCATGCCGTAGGTGAAGGCCCACGTCGAGAAGTCGGAGTTCGCCTGGGCGGTGAACTGCACGCCCTGGATACCGTAGGACCGCTCTCCGCTGATATCCGGCTGTGTCGGGAACGGGGTATCGCTGTAGGCATCCGCCTGGGTGGCGTACGCGCTCCCGATGGCGATGCGCCAGTCAGAGGCAGAGAGGTAATCGATCATGTCGTAGGTGTCCACGAAGTAGAGCCCCCGGCCGAAGAGGTAGTTATAGGTCCTGTCCTTATCGAAGTGATCATGGTCCAGGATATCCAGCCAGAGCGTCCATTTATTGGCGGCGAAGTCCGCGGCACATTTCCCCGGGGTGCCGGTAGCAATGTTACCGAGGAAGTAAGACGTAGCGGCCTGCCACTGGGTGTTGAACGTCACGTTAGACGCGCTCATCACCACGGGGTTCTGCAGATGGAGCGTCACGTCATCCTGCGTCTCGGTAGGCGCGTTATGCGGCGATGTCTCCCAGCCGATATAAGGGGATGTGATGTTCGGCTCCTTATAGAGCGTATAGTCGTTATACACGGTCGTGCTGTGTTCGATGGACGTAACGTTCTTCCATGGGTTCCATGCCCTGTATACCATGCCAGTCTTCGCGTCGCGCGTTTCATAGTTGGACATTTTTACTTGTGCGATATCCACATCGAAGGAGGTGCCGGAAGGGATGAGGCCGCTATAGGTGGCGATGTAGGTCTTCAGCTGGTACACCCCGTCCGCACCGAGAGAGCGGACGTACCCCAGCTTCCCGTTGGTGCTTGTCAGGACCGGCGGGATGAGCGACTCGACGAGGGCGTAGTCGAGGTACTCCCCGCAGTGGGGGACACTGCCGTCGGAGGTGACGGTGAAGGCACTTCCGACCGCATCGCTGTTCGTCCCGTCGATGACGGAGGCGTAGTAGGTGTACTTGAGGTTCTCGCTGGCATCGACGTAGGTCGTCCAGAGATCGGTGCAGGAGGCATGCGGCAGACGGCTCCCCAGGGGGACGTCGCAGTGACGGTCGTCGGCGGTCCCGCGCTCGATGATGTAGATGGCATCCGAGATGTTGTCAAAGGGCTTCAGGAGGGAGACCGTGGCCGTGCCGTCTCCATGGTCGTCCAGGCCGACGAAGCCGGCGTAGGATGAACGCAGGTGGAACTCGCCCGTAGCGTCGGTCACTCCCGTATCGGGATCGACCGCCTTCAGGGTGTTCGTCTGCGCCACGTGGTCCGGCGCGATGTTCCCTACCCATCCGAAGTCATAGGGAACGGTCGAGGTGAAGTACACGAGGTTCGATGAGCGGCGGCCGTCGATGGTCCTCAGCTGGAGCGTATGCAGGCTCCCGGACGGGCAGGTGGGTGCCGCCTGGAGGGATAGCAGATCGTTCGACGAGTTGTAGGTCCAGGTGAACAGGTTGGTCGTTCCCCAGGAGATCGTACCCGAAGTGCCGCTGATCGGGGTCTCGACGCCGTCCAGGTACAAGTACCATCCGTAGGGCCAGTTCTCGAGGTCCTTCCGGCCATGGGACGGGCTCGAGGAACCATTGATGAAGTAATTGAGATAGAAGGCGGTGGCGGCGTTCTTGCGCACGCGGACGGCCTCGTCTGCCGAGGACACGATACCGGTGGAAGAGTTCTCCGTAGCGGAGATGACAAGGGCCCTCGTGTCGCTGAAGGATGAGGTGACCACCCTCCAGGCACCCTCCCACATGCCGTTCCAGCTCAGCGACAGCGTGGCGTTGTAGATCTTATCACCGATGACGTCGAAGCTGCGGGTCTCGTCCTCCCCGAGGTACACGCGGTAGGTCATCCCGCCATCAACGCCGTCGCTCCCGCCGTCCTTGTCGGCGGTGTACTCCAGGTAGGTGCAGAGCGAGGCGCGGCCGGAGGCCGGAGTCTTGCCTGCCTGGGTGGCACTCGCCCCTCCGTTTCCCTGGCGGTTCTCGGGGACATAGAGAACGACCTGTGAGCTCACGAGGCTCTGCCCGTCCGACACGGTGAAATCGTGCCAGTCGGTGCTCGAAGTGTAGATCTCACTGGCCGAGAGGGCGCGGCGGCTCCCCTCAGCGGCGAACGGGCGCAGCACCTTCGCTGCCTGCGCCACCTTCAGCTGCCCTCCGGCGAGGGCGGAGCCGTCCGAGGAACCGGAGAACATCGAAGACTTGTTGATCGTCACGACGACCTTCGACAGCAGGCGGCGGAGCGTCACGGAGACGTCATTGACGGCGCCGGGTGTGATGCTCGAGGCCGCCAGTCTCGTATAGCCGCACATCGGGAGCCCGGTGGAGCCCAGGCTGCTGAAGGTCGAGGGGAGCGTGTAGACGAGATGCTCCGGGTGCACCGCTCCGCCCGAGATAGGAATGGACGGCGCGGTTGAGCCGCCCACGTTGATATTCCCCATGTTCACAAGGGCGTAGACGTCGTAGTAGGTCGATCCATCGGCCTTGATGGTGAAGTCCGTCAGGCCGCTGTTACCCGACGAGGAATAGCACTTCTTCCACTGGCCGTCCGACCCCACCAGGAGGATGAAGACCGAGTGGATGCCCGTATCAAAGCCCGGGGCGGTGATCTGGCTCTTGGTCAGCTCCACGCCAGGATCGGTCACGCTGAACGAGAGGATGGCCTGGTCAGAGGCAATGCCCGTCCGTGCGGCCTCATCATGAATCTCTTCGCGGACGCAGGAGGCGGCAGAGAGCAGGCCCGCCAGGGCAAGGGTCAGGAGCGCGGCCGCTCTTAATCCAAATCTGATATTCTTGTTAGCCATAAAGCGTTTCGTTTAAGTCATTAGATATCATAGAGGTAACCGCCTTCCTCGCCCTGCCAGGGCTCGACGGTGAAGTCGCACTCGCCGGTTGTGAGCTGGATCTTGACGTAGATATCAGGAAGGTTCTTCTCCGTCCAGCTGAAGTCCTCGCTGGCATGGACCCAACTCCATACGCTGAATTCCGCCACATCCTCCGTGTTGCCGAAGTACTCTTCCTTGTTCTGGACGTGGATCGTCAGGGTCCTGTCGAACTGGCGCGGGACGGTGAACTTGAAGGTCCCGCCGGGGGACTCCTTCGGGACATAGCGGAACTCTCCCAGCACCGGCTCACCCGTCAGGGCGTTGATCCCGCAGGTGTTACTCGTCACGATGATATCGAAGGGGAAGTGCCCGTCCGTCCCGGGGAAGCGGTCGAAGTCCTCGAAGAAGACGGTGATCCTCGAGTGGTCCTTGACCATCTCGACCGGGATGAAGAATCGCTCGCCCCTTGCCTCCGTGCGGAAGTCAAAGCGCCAGATCGGGTCGTAATCCATCCCTTCCCCGACGACCCAGTCGGTCTCGCCGACGAGGCTGCAGTTCTTAAAGCCCGTGACGCCGTACCCGTAGACGGAGTCCGATCGTTTGACGGCCAGGCTGAACTCCTTCTCCTGGATGGCCCGGACGGTGGCCGTGTCCTTGTTCAAGAAGGTCTCTTCCGGGTAGACGAAGGCCGACACATGGACGTAATCCGCTATGTCGAAGCGCTCCGCATTCACGATATCGAAGAAAAGGAATGCCGGGCACTCGCTGCGGTCCTCCATGATGAGGCTCCTGCAGGAGCAGAGCCCCGCAAGGAGCGCTCCCCCCACGATGAAAGGTCTTAATGTATGTCTCATTCTCAATCGCATTATTTTTCGCTGGTGGAAGGTGGGGGAGTCGAACCCCCGGAACCCGCTCGGGTTCAGTAGCCACGGGTGACTACCGCCATCGACCACTCGGCCAACCTTCCGGGAAAGGGTGCAGGGTAGTGGGCCCTGCGCCCTCACTATTACAGATCGTAGCCGAGGACGGTCGTTCCGTTCCAGTCCTGGACGGTTACCTCGATGCTGGCCTTGCCGCTGGACTGAGGGGACGGAGGGAAGGGGCCGCCCATGCCGGTGATGTTCACCTTGCCGATGACGTATTTGTGGTTACCGACGATCTCCGAGTGGGTCGCACTGGTGGAAGGGGTGGAGCTGCCGCTGGTGACGAAGTTCTTCGGGTCGGCGATAGGGAAGGCGTACCAGGTGTCCTGCGGGGTGCTGTAGTCGGTGCCGAGGGTGGCGTTGCTGCCGCTGATCTGCGCATGAATGACAAGGTTCGTACGGCGCTGGGACCAGGTGCTGGCCGCGGCGCTGGTGGGGACGGCCGTGCTGGGGTTCGGGAAGGAGTAGAAGTAACTGCCGATGCTGGTGTCGGAACCAGCGTTATTGCAGACGGTGCCGCCGCTGGGACGCAGCTCGTAGATGAGGCTCGAGACGCCGTTGCCGGCGTTGTCGGTCATCGTGGCGTCGAGGGTGTGCTTGTTGGTCCAGTAGCCTGCCGTGCTCAGGAGGGCGGCGTTCTGGCCGGTGAAGTAAACGCCGTTCGGAACGTTCATCAGGTAGATCTCCTTCACGGTGAAGGTGAGGCCCTCCATCCAGGTGTTCTTGAAGTTCACGTTGATATTCTGCAGCTCGATGCGGGCGGACAGACGGTGCAGGCTGATGGGAACGCTGGTGATGGTGGCGTCGTTGCCCTGCGTGTAGGCGCCGATCTCCTTCGGGGTGGCGGTCACGTTGATGGCGGCATCGCCGCTGGTGTAGCCGTAGGCGCCGGCCATGATCAGGCCGCGGCGGGACTCGCTGCCGACGGAGGTGGCGGTGAGGTAGTTATTACCGAGGTTCAGCACGCGGGACTTCAGGTCGTTCTCGGTCGTCACGTTCGTCAGACGGGGGGCGTTAGCAACGGCGTAGACACGCTTCATGCCGACGGTGGTCGTCAGCACCAGGGTGCGGGTGGCATCGGTGCCGTCGAAGACCTGATAGCGGTCGGTCTCTTTGTTGCCGGCGGTGTGACCGAGGGCGGGGTCGGTCTGGTCGTGGAAGACGAAGACCTGGAGACTGGTGATGGCGGACTCCGAAGTGACGGTGCTGGCATTGCCGTCGGCCTTGGTGGCCTTGGCGCCGTCGTTGGGGACCACCGATACGATGAGCATGCCGTTCTCGGCGCTCACGGCGGGGGCCTCCTTGCTCTCGGGAGCAGCGGTCTTGTTGCAGGCCGCCATGCTCAGCAGGGCAGCGAGAAGGGAAAATGTCAATACTTTTTTCATAGAACAGGAATTAAAATGGTTGTTATGTTTGTGTATGGAACTGTCGGTTTAATACGAGTCATCGAACGCGTGCTCGTCCTGCTTGTTCAGGCCATAACGCTGGATGAGAACGTAGATCTCCGGGTCGAGGTTCCCGCGGAACACGAAGGAACGGTCCTCCCGGCAGGCGTCGATGTAGCACTGGACGGCCTTCTGGTCATCACCGTTTCGGGCATACAGGAGCGAGAGCATGTAATTGACCTGGGGGGTCCTCTCGAGGCCCTGGAGGATCGCCATCGCGGAGGCGTTGTAATCCATCGCCACGAAGGCGACAGCGGCGTTGAAGTCCTGATAGGGGCGGAGGATGCTGATGGCCTTCTCGTAATCGCGGTCACGGATGGCCTGGACGCCCTTCATGTAGACGGTGTCCAGCTCGGTGGTCTGCAACTCTTCGACGATCATGCCCTTGCGATGCAGGAAGAAATCGAACCTCACCGTCCTAAGGCGCGGGTAGAGGTTCTCGCGGAGGTATCGGTAATAGGGCTCCTTCTGGAGGGCCTGCTCGCGGGCATCCACGTCTGCGGTCTCCAGGTGCTGGGTGAAGTTCCACTTCTGCTCCCTTGTGAGCGTCGAGTCCTCATCGACGAGGACCGTTAGCATCTGCCAGTTCTCCCCGTTGGAGCGGGAGAGGAAGCGGATCTCCTGCGTCTCGACGTCCGCGCGTCCCAGGCGCTCCCGTCCGCTATCGTCCACGGTGACAGTGAGGTCAGCGTTGCGGCGGAGGGAGTCGTTATAGTGTCTGATGTAATCGGCGTAGTACTTCGCGACGGCGGCGGCGCGGCGCTCGGAGAGGGCCCCGTTGGCGCGGGTCGTGCCCTCCGGCGAGGCGGAGGCCGCGATGACGATGGAGTCCAGATCAAAGGTCTCGTTCTGCAGCAGCTGCAGGATATTATCCCGGATGCGGCCCATCTCTTCACGGTTGTTCCCCATGGTGATATCCAGGTCGGACCGTCCCTGCGCGAAATCCACATAGCAGGCCGTATTGGCGTCGGCGCGGCGGGAGACGGTCCTCGTGAGATACCGCTCCGTGTTATCCACAAACGCTGAGACCGAACTGATGTAGAAAGAGAGCGGCGTCGTGCGGGCCATCTGGTAAAGGAGCTGGTCACTCCGGTAGATCTCACCCGAGAGGACTACGTCCACCTTCTTCAGCTTCGGGCGCGTCCTTATCGTCTGCACGTAGGAGTACACGAAGTCCCCGTCGGTGTTCTGCAGGACGGTGTCGATGCGGATATTCGTGCTGTCGAGAGGGACCTTCACGTACCTGTGGAACATCATGTCGCGGTTGTTCCACTTATTCTGGTTCTTACTCTTTGCGTACTTGTTGGTATAGTGCCTGATGGCATCGGCCTCGGTCGCGCCGAAGCCCGAGTAGAAGACCTCTTCCGAGACGAAGGACGAGTCTTTCTTGTACTTATACAGCTTGGGCATGTTACGGGCGATCCAGATCTCCAGGTTACGCCAGTCGATGAAGGCCGTCGAGTCGGTGATGATCCCCGCGAGGTACTTCCGGTAGAGCTCGTAGCCGCGGAGCTGATGCTTGCGGTAGTCCGCGCCGGTGACAATGACGGACTCCAGGCGGAGCGAGTCCTCGAGGATATACATGTCCGGATGGAGCCGGAGCTGCCACTCGGCATCCTGCATCTCCCTCGGGACGATCACCTCAAACCGTATGTCCACACGGCCGTGGCGCTCCGCGACGTTACGGAAGCGTGCCGTGATGACGGCTGCATCCAGGACCTCGTGGGCGACCATCTGCCCGGACTCGTCGTCCCTGACGGCCTTCATCAGGAGGACCTGCCGTCCCTCGGGATCGGTGAGGGTGATGGTGTCGCGGTGCGGCGCCTCGATGATGCGGCGCTCTTCCTCGATCTCGCTGCGCGAGAGGGCGAGGACCGCTCCGACGCTCTGCTCCTGGAGGGCGTCCAGCTTGCGCCTCTGGACGGCGCAGCCCGCTGCCACGAGGGCCGCAAGAAGGATGGCTGCGATGATGCGTTTACTCATGGGAACCCTCCTAGAAGATCAGCTGAATGGCGATCCGGGCATCGGGCACGACGAAGACCTTCGCCCCCTCGTCCTTGATGACCCCGCAGCGCGGGCAGGCGTAGGTGGTGTACTCCTTCCAGCCGCCCCAGGCACCGAGACCCAGATCGAGGTTCCACGACTCCGAGAGCATGATCGAGTAGCCGCCGTAGAGCCCGCCTCCCCAGGCGCGGCCCTCTTCGGTCTCCCGGCGGAAGATACCGCCTTCGTTGTAGATGCTGTAGCGCCCGTCCGCACCGGCCCACCAGCCCGAGTAGACGTGCCAGGGCCACCAGCGGACACCGCCCCAGTAGGACATGTGTCGCGCCTGGAACTGGGTATCCTGGCTCTCCGGGCGCCAGGTCCAGGGATTGAGCTCGGCGCCCACATGCAGCGACACATGCTGGGAGACGGCGACGGAGGCCTCGGCGTTGATCGTCCCGAGGCTCATCCAGTCGGTGGCGTTCGTCCCGACGGAGAAGCGCTGGGCCCGGCAGGGGAGGGTGAGCAGACAGAGGCTCACAAGGAGGATAAGTCGGTTTCTCATGATCGAAAGAGTGTGTGTTAGAAGTTAAGGCGTCCTCCGGCGGAGAGCTCCCACCCCAGAAGGGGGAAGCGGGTGCCGAAGGTCAGGGGGGCGCGGCCCCCCGCGACGAGAGCGAAGGACGGGGAGAGGAAGAGCTCCAGCTCCACCCGTGGCGCAGTCCCGTAGATGAACTGATAGGGCCTGTAGCCGTTATTGAGAAGGGAACGGCGGACCGGCTCGGTGAGCGTCCCGTACAGATCCAGCATCTCCACCCCGAGGAAGACGTCACCGCCCACGTACAGGCTCACGGCCCGGTTATAGCTCGACAGCAGGCGGTAGAGCATACCGCCCCTTGCCTCCAGCCTCGGGAAGTGGATCTTCTCCCCGGAGGGGATATCCCGCTCGAAGCGGTTATAGAAGGCCACCCCTCCGAACCAATAGCTGCTCATGAGGTACTGCCCGTAGGTGAGCTCCCCGCCCCAGTGGGAGAGGGTGGAGCCCGCGGTGAGGGTGATCTCGCCCATCCCGCGCGAGGTGCGCTGTGCCCCTGCGATGAGGCAGCACAGGAGGAATGCCGTTATAAGGAGGAATCGTTTCATCATCTAGTCGTCATAAGGGATACACCAGGGACGCTCGCCGGGGACCTCACGCCACCAAGGGGCGGCGCTGCCCCACTCGCCGGGGATCTCCAGGAGGTTCATCACCCAGAGGACCCGGTAGCGGGCGTGATCGTACTCGAGGCCGGTGAGGGCCACATCGAAGGTCCCGAACCCCAGGTGGTCCTCCGCATGGAGGGTCTCCCGGAGCATCGTGAAGAGTCCGTAGCCGTTCTGGTAGTCGGCGTGGCAGTCCAGGTTACGAAGGAGACGAAGGAGCACCTTGCAGCTGACCCGGTTCCCGTAGACGGCGGTCTCCGTGGCGGTCGTGTTGATGGACGAAGGGAGGGTCGTCTCCTGGGTCCTGTCGATACCGTTGCCCGTGAGAAGACGGCTCTTGGGCTCCTGCTCGCCCGCGTAGGCGCCGTAGAAGAAGCGCGAGGTGACGCGGCTTCCCACCGTCACGGTGAAGGAGACACTGAGGCGCGAAGCGCTCCCGTCCGCGAGGGAGAAGGTCTTCACCCAGGCGGACACGTCCTCCTTCTTGAGGTCCGTGAGATCTCTCGAGGAACGGTTCTCGAAGGAGACCAGCTCGGCTTCGATGGAGCGGGGCATCCCGTACCAGCCGATCCCTTCCTTCCCCTCTGCCAGGTCGGAGAAGATATCATCGATGGAGTCGGGATAGTAGCAGATATCATCGATGACGTCCCCCTTGATGCGGAGGGCTACGTCGCGCCTGAGGTAAAGGCTCAGGTCTTTGTATACTTTTTCGTTACCCTTCGAGAAGACCCGGACGGTGACGGCGCCCCACTTCCCTTCGTTCCCCTTTAAGTACAGCCTCCCGTCGGTGATATCGCAGGAGGCGGCGTAGCGGGAGGGGTCGGTCTCTTCCGGCTTCGTGCTCTCGCCGGGCGTCGGCGCGTAGAGGGTGATACCCTCCCCGGAGACGACCCGGGCTGTGAAGAGCCCTGTCGAGTGGGCCGAGGTGGTGCTGACACCGACCGATGCGAACCCGTCCGTCGTGAGGGTAAGGCTGCTTTCCGAGAGGATGACGTTCGCGGGGGCGCCCTTCACGGAGGCCTCGTAGGGGACACTCACGATGACGCTCCTTAGGGTGTACTCACTGTCCACCAGCTCCAGACGGATCGTTCCCGCTCCGCTCTCGTCGATGGCGAGGGCCTTCGTCGTGAAGGCGGCATAGCCTTCCATGTTGAGGCTCACCCCGGGGTCATCGGCGGACCAGCCGTCCAGGATGAACCAGGAGGGGGCAGCGTACTCCCTCAGCTCGAACCGCCCGCGGTTGGCCCTCAGGCGCAGCGTCCCTTTCTCCCCTTCGATGAGATGAGGATCCACGAGAGTGGCTTCGGGAACGAACGGGGCGGCCGTCACATAGGTGGCCGAGAGGGTGGTGTCCCTGCCGCTGTCAAGACTGCGGAAGGTCAGGGAGAGGGTCCTCGGGGAGAAATCGTCTCCGGTCTGGACGGAGGGGATGCAGAAGGTCGTGTCGCCCTCCGGGAGAAGCAGCTCCATGCCCTCGACGAGGGTCGAGTCGTTGAACTCGCACTCGAACGCCTCGAGGATAAGCCGCTGGGGCCTTCCGTGAAGCGTGAAGCGGAAATCATCCCCGCCGACGACGGCCGGGAGTCCATGCGGGAGGTACTTCGAGGTGACCCTCTCGTTCTCTATGATAAGGTTAACGCCCGTGGAGGCGTAGGCCGTGTAATCGGCGGAGAACTCCTTCTGGAGCCCCGTGTCGGGATCCTCGATGACAAGGGCGATACGGCCCTTCCCGGACTCCGGGACGCTGACCCTTTCGCGGAAGGACCAGGCCCCGTCCCGCGTGGGGCAGAGCGTATAGGGCTGGATCGCCCCCGGTGCGAGGGGGAACTCGAAGGAGAGGATACGGAAGGAGCTGCGGTTACAGCGGATGGTGAAAGCAAACTCATCCCCGTTGTAGACCGTCTCGGTGTCGAGGGTGAAGGACGCCTCGAAGGCATCGCCCCGGGAGCTCTCCCGGACACAGGAGAGCAGAAGGGGAAGAAGGAGCGGAAGTATGTATCGGAAAGGCTTCATAGGCATCGGGAAGAAATCGGCTGCGTTTCACAACGGAGCCGATTGTGACTGAAAGGTTTATATGCCATGGGTGCAAAGGGGCTCTGCCACAGGGCAAGGCAGAGATGGCATTCCTGCTGCTCTAAAACAGAAAAAGAAAAGAGCATATTTGAAAAATAAAACTGATTTCATCGGCACTTTTATTTTACGGCACAAAGTAAAGGAAAATATTTGAAACATCAAAGAAAAGTGTAATTATTTTTAAAAAAGATTGATTTCCGTGTCCTCCCTGGCTTCCTGGAAAGGCTCTGTCAGGGAAGGCGTAGAGCGCCCGAAGGGCTGAGCCGCCTTCCTGCCACCTTTCCAGGCCTGTCCTGGAGAGGGCAACCCCCGCCGGAGGTTCCGTCCCGCCGGGGGCGGGGCCCGGGCGGCCGTCTCCAGGAGAGGTCAGCCATCCTTCGGCGGCCAGTTCCCAGAGCGTGTGGCAGGGCCGCTCAGGGAAGCGTCCGTCTCAGTGGGGCCCGGACCGGAAATAGCGGATCAGTGATTAACGTCCTTATAGTCATCCTTTGACGTGTTTTAGAAAATCATTACCTTTGTCTTTAGCCACAGGCGTGCAATAAAACGATACCATACCAGATCAGCTATGAACAAGACATTACTCATCCTTACTGCATTTTTAATAGCCATGCAGCCCATGCGGGCTCAGGAAGCGGTCGACCTGGGTCTTTCCGTGAAATGGTCTTCTTGCAACGTAGGCGCTGATGATTCCACGGAAGAAGGATTCTTCTTCTCCTGGGGAGAGACGAAGCCGAAAGAATCTTACGATGATTCAAATTACCGCTGGTCCCAAGGAAAGCGTGTAACCAAGTATTGCGTCCATGGAAGGAATGGGGATGTAGACAATCGTTATATCCTGGAAGCGGAGGATGATGCAGCGACCTGCTACTTCGGTTCCGGTTGGAGAATGCCTACTAGAAGAGAATGGCTGGAGTTGATAGAAAACTGCGAATGGAAGAGAGAGCCCGTAACAACGCCAACCGGAGAAAAGGTCTGGGGATACAGATTTATCAGTAAGATCAACAAGAACAGTATTTTTCTACCAGCTAAAGGGATAAGATTTGAAGATAAGAATGATTATTTAGAAGAAGGGTTTTATTGGTCTTCCACGCTGTTTGAGAATTCGGGCGATTTAGCTTGTTCTACACACTTTAGTGAGTCCGGGGTAAGTATGGGGGCTCTTATGAGATATTTTGGGTGCCTGATTCGTCCTGTATATGGTGAGACTATCCTTCCTGAGAGCATTACGATTGTTCCGGTAGAGAAGCTTACGCTCGACCCCAACAGGGCTGAGATCAAGTATGGAAACGTCATTACATTAAAGCTCACTATCGCGCCCGAGAATCCGACCGATAAGAGAGTCTTTTGGAGTTCTTCTAATACAAGCGTTGCTGTTGTCGCTCAGGACGGCCGTGTGACTGGCCTTCGTGAGGGAAGTGCCGTCATCACGGTAGAGTCCGGCGGGAAAACAGCAGCATGCCGCTTAACCGTTATCGATCGCCGTGAGGCTGTGGATATGGGTGTTTCGGTCAAATGGTCTCCATACAATATCGGGGCCCAGTCCTCTACTGATACTGGTAATTTCTTTGCGTGGGGTGAATTGGGCCCTAAAGCCAGTTATACTAGGGAGAACTATAAGTTCCGTGACAATAATAAGTATTATAAGCCCGGTTATATTCAGACCTTGGAAAAAGCAGATGATGCGGCGAATAATGCGTGGGGTGGTAAGTGGCGTATTCCAACGCCGTGGGAATGGTCGGAACTGCTGGATAACTGCGACAAGTCGTGGACGGTTGTCAATGGGGTCAGGGGCCTTATGCTTACTAGCAAAACCACAGGCAATAAACTCTTCTTCCCGGCATCAGGATATATGTCGGGCACTCAGAGGCTGATGGATGGTGAAAGGGGATGCTACTGGTTGTCAACTACGAGAGGATGGAGTCCATACGAGCCTAATGCCGTTTGTGTATATTCGGGAGGTACGGGCGATCTTGGAGATCATGGCTTTCATGTGGGTTTCCTCATCCGTCCGGTAAGAGACGAGTAACAGTTTACTCCGTTCATCCATGTCCATTGCCGATGCTATAGTCTATCTCCTTGCCACCTCCAACTGCGGGATGCGTACCGAGACCATTGCCCGAGAGATTAATCTCCGGGGGCTGCATCATCGTAAGGATGGCAGACCGGTCACCTCGGAGCAGGTGTATGCCGTCTGCATGGCGAACAAAGGAGTGTTCTGCAAGGATGGGGGATTGATCAGACTGTTGATGTAGTGCGAGACCTTTATAGGGCTCATGCTTGAGGCGTTCTGATGCTGGCTAGATATTTCCGAGATAGACGGACTTGATTCCCATCGAAAGGGCTACCTCCTTAGCCGCGAGAAGGGCCTTCTTCGGTGTGGGCTCCCTGTCTGTCATCTGATGGCGCGGGAAGAAACGGCTCAGATGCAGCGGTACATCCTGAAGCCCGTTCTCCGCCATCCAGAGGCAGAGGGCAGCAACCTGCTCCGGGGAGTCATTGAGGCCCGTTACAAGGAGATTGGTAATCTCTACATGGACCCCGACGGCCTTCATCGCAAGGATCGTCTCGAGGACCGGGGTGAGGGAAGCGCCGCAGTACTTCCTGTAGAAAGCCTCATCCATCGCCTTGATATCGATATTGGCTGCATCGAGGTAAGGGAGCAGCTCCTTCAGGGGCTCCTTTTCCACATACCCTGCAGAGACAAGGATATTGTTGAGGCCTTTCTCCCTGGCGAGGACCGCAATGTCATACATGTATTCCCACCAGGTGAGGGGCTCCGTGTAGGTGTACGCGATGGACGGGAGGCCGCGCTGGAGGCAGAGGTCCACCATCTCTTCGGGAGAGACCTGATAACGGTCGCTCTGCTCCGGGGCCACCTGTGAGATATCGCTGTTCTGGCACCAGCGGCAGGAGAGGTTACAGCCTGTGCAGCTCAGGGACAGGCACTCGGTCCCGCTCATGAACTCATTGAGAGGCTTCTTCTCGACAGGGTCTATCGCCAGGGCGCACGGCGTGCCGTAGGAGAGGGCGTAGAGCTTACCGCCTCGGCACTCGCGGCTCCGGCAGAGGCCCCTGCCTCCTTCCCTGATGTGGCAGTGGTGGGGACAGAGCTGGCACTCCACCCCGTCCTCTGTAGCCCTGTAGAAGCGCGCTTCGGTCATAAGTCGGACTCCTTGACGACCTCGGCCTGATAGGTGTACAGGTCAGCGTCCTTCCAGCCGTCCCAGCCGATACCCGCCTTGTCACGGGCGCAGTGGCCGAGGAACTGCTCGGTGTCCCAGCCCGTCTCTTCGGCTACCTGGGGAAGGAACGTCCCGCGGTGACCGCCCTTGATGATATAGATACCGTCCCGGCCTAGCTTGAACTCATCTATGGAAGCGATCTTCTTTAGGGGCGAAAGGACCGAGACCTCTATCTCGATGCTCCTGGCTTCGCTCTTGGAAAGTGGCTGGAAGCGCGGATCCTCGAAGGCGGCACTCTGGGCCATCTCCCGGATGGTGTCGGAGAGACTGTCCTCCGAGGTGAAGCGGCCGATGCAGCCCCTTAGACGTCCACCCAGGGTGAGCGTCACGAAGACCCCGTAGCCGCTCTCCTTAAGGATACCGACAGGTCGGGCATCGCCGTCAAAGGGGATACGGAGCGAAGAGAAGATAGCCGCGCGGGCCGTTGCGATCATCCCTTCTTTCTCCTGCCTGCTGAAATGGAACAGGTGATCCTCCGGGACCGTGGCCGCCTTCTCCTTGCGGGCGAAGATGATGGCGTTATAGCCGACGACCCTGTCCTTGTCACCGTACGGGGAGTCGCCGGAGTTACGGTACATCACGTGCTCCGCCGTGTAGTACCCCGGTCCCTTGGCGTCGATGATGGAAAGAAGGACTGCGATGGCATTGGCTCCACACGCGGCGGTGTCCTCTCCGCGGAAGTCCATCTTATCCACCTGGCGGAGGGCGTCAATGAACCCTTCCAGGCCGCCGGTGATGATGGCTTCAGCCATGTGGAGGTCAGACTTGCGGGCATCCTCGTAGGAAGGGTAGTGGGAGAAGTCCGAACTGATGACAAAGAGGTTCTCCGGGGTGAAGTACGGCTCGAGAAGCTCCGCTATCTCCTGCAGAACATCAAGATGCGATGAGCCGATGACAATGGGAACAATCGGCGGGACCTCGGAGAAGACCGACTGGATGAAGGGCAGCTGGACCTCCAGGCAGTGCTCCCTGTCGTGGGCGTCACTCCGGTAGGTGAAAACGCCGTTTCCTTCCATGATGAGCTTCTTCCCCGTCTCGGTATCAATGGAGACCTGTCCCAGCGGCGTCTCCGCAAAAGAGTATCCTGTATTGACGCTCGCCCCCTGGAAGGCCACCCTGTGGCTGGGGCCCAGGAGGAACACCCGTTTATAGCTGTGCCCCCTCGGGATGCGGCTGAAGGCCGATGCTGCCACTTCGCCGCTGTAGACGTAGCCAGCATGGGGCACGATGAGCGCCTGGGGGGCTGCCCCTTCCGATACGGGGTGGAGCCAGGGCCCGATCATGGATCTGATCTCCTTGGCTGACGAAGGGTAGAAGGAACCCGCAACGGCGGCCTTTCTTACTTTCTGGGTGTCGGGATAGTGTGACATAGGCACAGGGTTTATGAAAGCCGTGAAGGCGGCAAGAAGCAGTGCTGTATGAAGGCGGAGCAGCATGTTACTCCGGCAGGGTGTAGATCAGTCTCTGAAAGTCCGTTCCGAAGACCTGACGGTGATCGGCCTGGACGAAGCCCAGGCTCTCGTAGTATCGGATAAGATGCGGGTATTCCGTCTCAGCGATGATGGAGATCCGCTTGAATCCCAGTGAGGCTCCTTTGATGACACCGTCCTCCAGGAGCGCCTTCCCGATACCCTGCTTCCTGTAGTCCGGGTGGACCGCCAGGGAATCCAGGTAGTACTCTCCGGGATCCGCCTCCGGGTCGGATGCGGGGTGCTCGGTGAAGAAAGCGGGCCAGTACTCCCGGAAGGTCCTGTCGCGAAGCTCCAGGTACAGCTCTCCCGGGTAGGAGAGAAGAGCCCCTGCGGGGACTCCATCGACCTCCGCCAGGCGGGTATGCTTCCAGGAGTAAAGCGTGTCCTCCCGGCCTTCGCACTCGGTGAATCGCTCAAGGAAGTCCGTCATGTCGTCCGAGAGGATATCCTCGAAGTCATAGAAGTGCATCCCGGCGAGGATACACTCGGCGAGGAAAGGGGCATCGGATGGCTCTGCATTGCGGATCGTGAGCATGAGCTATTTCTTGTAGAAGTCCTTGGTGATGATGGGCTTTCCGTCAGCGTCAAGAAGCGGGGTGATGCCGCCGCCGTAACCGCGATGGACATAGAGGTAGTTCACTCCGGTCTCCTTGTCGATGATGACGAGAGCGTCTGTCATCAAGCTGGGATGCTCTTTGGTTTGAATGAAGAATCTGTCTTCTGCCATAGTGCCCAGCTTGTGTTACTTAGAGAGTTCTTCTTTGACGATGGTGGAGATGGTACGCCCGTCGGACAGGCCTGCGAGTGCCTTGTTGGCTGCGCCCATGACCTTCCCCATGTCCTTGATGGAGACGGCGCCCACCTGGGCGATGATCTCCTGGATCTTAGCCCTGACCTCTTCGGGGGAGAGCTGCTTGGGAAGATACTTCTCCATGACGGCGGCTTCGGCCAGCTCGTTGTCGGCCAGTTCCTGACGTCCGGCAGCCACGAACTGCTCGGCGGCTTCCTTCCGCTGCTTGACAAGTTTCTGGATCATCTTAAGAATATCCCCGTCGGTGACTTCCTTCGAGCCGCCTTCGCTGGTTTTGAAAAGAAGGATTTCACCTTTTATAGCGCGTGTGGCGTTCATCGCCACGGTGTCCTTGGCCTTCATGGCCTCCTTGATGGACTGCTGGATTTGCTCTTCTAGTGTCATATCAATGATGGTTTGTAATAAGAACAAAGTTACAAATAATTCCCAGTAGTTATCCCGGGATTTCAGGGTTCTTTTTCAGAAACTCTTTGTACTCCTTGTCCCTTCGGACGGCTTCAAGCCCCAACTGGAGCAGGAACTCGCCTTTTGTCAGGGGACCTTTGGACAGGTTCCACCAATAGATGTAGGCAGAGAGAACCTTATGCTCTTCCTTGGGGATCTTCATGCTTAACTGGACAAAAGATAGTTCATCAGGAGGAACTGGGGTCTTCTTCCTTGACTTTCTGGTTTTCGGAGTGGCCGGGACTTCAGGGGCTGCTTCTGCGGGTGCCTCCTTCCTCTCAGGGATAGGATTTCCGTTTTCATCCGTGATGTGCCACTTACCGTCGGGGGTCTGAATCTGGTAGGTGATACCTCCCTTTCCATCGGGGATCTTAAATACTTTTTGTGCCATCATCTGTATGGTTTTACGGTTTTACAACTTTACAGTTTTACGGTTTTACGACTTTACGGATTTACGATTTTACAACTTTACGGTTTTACGGTTTTACCGTATTTGCGTACAAAGATAATGCAAATACAATCAAATAAAAATGTTTTGAGAAATAAAATAATTTGTTTTTCTTTGTAGAGAAATCGGGTTAGCCCTCCCGGGCAGAGGCCGACATTTGGGAAAGTGCAAGGAGTGCAGATGTGCTACAAATCCCATCTGCGTTTCCCACGGGGAAACTCCTTGCGCGCTCCCTGGAGCGGACAGGGTTGCTGCCGTAGTTGCAACCCCGGAGAGCCTGGAAAGCGACCTGTTTCAGAAAGAAAAACCGCATGATATGAAGGTAAAGAATAACCGCACATACAGCCTTCACGCGAGATTAAACGCGGAAGAAAAAGCCCGGGTTGAGGCCCTGATGGAGATAGGTGGATACACCTCTTTTTCGGTCTATATCCGCGATATTATCCTCCAAAAAAGGCTCCCTTATCGGCAGGAAACAGCCCATGTTTCCGATAAGCAACTCAGCGATAAAATCAATGTTCTTGTCTATCAGGTGAACAAGATCGGCATCAATTACAACCAGGTGGTGGCCACCTGGCAGAAGCAGTCCCACCAGACACGGCCGGACGGATCCCCCTACATGAACACCCGGGTGATTGAGGCCCGGCTGACCGAACTCATGCGGATGACCGAGGGGCTCCGGGATGAGTTTGCGGTTATCCTGGATGTTGTCAAGAAATACATCGGCGAAAGCCCTGATACATCAACCATTTAATCATTAACATTATGCAAAGAATCGAGATTATCGGTAACCTCGCGAAGGACGCCGTCCGCGTCGAGGGTCAGAACGGTGGAAGCCCGTTCATGTCGTTCACAGTGATCTGCAACGAGAAGAAAGGGGAGAGCGAGATCAAGACCTCCTATGAGGTGACAAGCACCGTCACCGGCGTTCTGGATTTCCTGAAAAAGGGAAAGCAGGTGTTCGTGGCAGGCTATCCTTCCGCGCGCGCCTACCAGACGAAGGAGGGGGAACCCGCCGCCCAGATGCGCATCAGCGCTCAGATGATCGACCTCCTATGAAACGGAGATAAGGACTTCCGCGTTGAGTTCCGCTTTGAGAAGATCTGAGCCGTGATCCTCGAGATAGAAAAGCCCCGCCTTTCCACCCTGCCGTCCCTCGATTACAACGAGGGAAAGGTGCTCCATGGAGTGGCCGAACTGGTTGGTTATGCCAACATGGAAGACGTCACCCGGGAGGGGATCTATGCGCTTTTCGGGCGCTATGAGAGGGGGGCCTGCTATCCCACGCTGGAACGCAGCTTCCATGCCTCGGTGAATCCCTCCGAGACGGACGACTGCTCAGAGGACCAGGTGCTCTCGTTCATCTCCGGCCTGATGGAGACGCTGGGATACGGCCAGCAGCCCTACCTGGTGTACCGTCATTTCGACATAGAGCGGGAGCACTACCACGTGGTTTCGGTCCGGATAAAGAAAGACGGGCGGAAGATCAACAACTACTACGAGAAGCGGCGCGCCACGGCCTATATGCGGGAGGTGGCGCCCCGCTTTGGCTTTACCATGGCCGAGAAGGGTGAGCGGGTGAAGGTCTCTGAGGATATCAGCGAGGAAGAGCGCATCAAGAGCTCCTTCCGCTTCGATCCCCGGAAGGGGGTCACCGCTCAGATGAGAGCGCTCTACGCCCGGGCGCTCCGCTACGATTTCGAATCCTTCCCGCAGCTGTCCTGCATCCTTGAGGACTTCGGTCTCAATGCCTCCCTCGAGCAGACGGATGAGGGGCCGCAGGTGAGCCTCCAGGGCCTGGACAGGAAAGGTGCTCCCGTGACGGAGGCCTTCCATGAATGGGAGCTGGGCGAGAGACTGCATGAAGAATACCGGAAGGCCCTCGAGCGTAACCAGGATACCCACCATCGCCGCTACCGGGAGAAGGAACGCGTGCAGGGCCTTGTCCGCTTTGCCTACGAGATCTCCCGCTCCGAGGGCCACTTCGTGAATATCCTCCAAAACAAGGGGATCCATGTGCATTTCTCGAGGACCCGCGAGTCGGGCGATATCTTCGGGGTGACCTTCGTGGACCACTCCACCCGTTCGGTCTTCAAGGCCTCGGAGCTGAGGGACGTCATCTCTGTGAGGATGCTCCAGGAGGCGGTGGCATCCGGTCACTGGAGACCGGAGGACCGGGGGAGAGCGAGGGGAACCTACGTCCGTTCCTCGAGGATCGCTGCCCGGGAGGACGCCATCCGCCTCAGAGACCTCCATGCCGGCGTAGTGGCGAGGGTCCTTAAGCCCATCGGTCAGCCGACAGGGGCCTCCTGGAGCGGCTACGTGCCGCCCTCCAAGGAGCAGCTGCGCGACAAGTGGGAGGCTGAGAAGACCGGCTCCATGTATGCATCCTTCGAGGACCGCCGCTACGAAGAGAAACTCAAATAAACGCCATGGCCCAGCGACCAGAATACGAGAAGATGTACATCACCGCGATCCTCTTTGCGGTGATGATCCTGATGGCGAACCTCTATTACTACTGCCATCCGCTCCTTCGCTCCGTGGGTCTGGCGGTGGAGCCGCTGGATTACCTGATGCTGAAGCTCCACCAGGGAGGGATCTTCTCGAACCCCTTCAAGACAAAGGGGGTAGCTATGCTGATCCTCGGGCTCTGCAGCGTGATCCGCTCCGGCAAGGGGCGGAAGATCGAGCCGGGCCTTCTTGCGGGGGTGGGGCTTGTCGGGGCGGTCCTTTATTTCATCCCCTTTACCAATCCGCTCCTTTACCTGATGGCGACACTGACGGGCGGAGCGGCCCTTGTCTGGACCTTCGCGATGATCGGCCGTCACTTCGCGGGGTTCCATGAGCACGATAACGACCTGAGGGAGTCCTTCGAGCAGGAGAGTGAGCCCCATCCGGGCGAGTGGTCGATCGTCCTACCGACCCAGTACTACTACCACAAGGCCCTCCATCAGGGCTATATCACCGTCGGCAATCCCTTCCGCGGAACGCTGGTGATCGGCTCCGCCGGGTCGGGGAAGTCCTTCTCCGTGTTCAATCCCTTCATCGAGCAGATGATCGAGCACGGCTACACGATGATGCTGTATGACTTCAAGATGCCCGACCTCACGAAGGTGGTGTACAATGCCCTCCTTCGCTATAAGGGGAACTACAAGAAGGTGCCTCAGTTCTACTGCATCAACTTCCGGGACCCCCTTAAGTCCAACCGCTGCAATCCCATCGCCCCCGAGTACCTGACGGACATTATCGACGCCTCTGAGACCGCCCGCGTGGTGATGGAGGCCCTGAACAAGGGGAATGAGAAGAAGGACTTCTTCTGGATGAGCGCCCAGCAGTACATCGGTATCTGTCTGTGGCTCCTTCGGATCTACACCCCGCCCGGGGGGCGGAAGGGTGACTGGTGTGACTTCCCGCACCTGATCGAGCTCATCAACCAGGATTACACGAAGGTCCTTGCGATCGTCAAAAGGCAGCCTACCCTGGACGGCAAGGCGCGGGTGTTCGTGGATGCGTTGGAGGCCAATGCCCAGGATCAGCTCCAGGGCCAGATCGCCTCCGCCCGAATCCCCCTCAATGACATAGCATCCCCGGCCCTCTACTGGGTCCTGTCGGGGAATGACTTTTCGTTGGATATCAACGATCCCGAAGCTCCGAAGGTCCTCTGTATCGGGAACGACCCGGACCGGCAGCAGGTCTACGGGGCGGCCCTGTCCCTTTTCACCTTCCGGGTGATCAAGCGGGTGAACCGCAAGGACCGGCTCCCCTGCGCGGTGGTGATCGACGAGCTGCCGACCATCTCGGTCCAGGGGCTGGACGGGCTCATGGCGACGGCCCGGTCGAACAAGGTCGCCGTAGTCCTTGGCGTCCAGGACCTCACCCAGGTGAAGGCCGATTACGGGGACAAGGTGGCGGATAAGATCCTTTCTCTCCCTGCGAACGTCTTCGTGGGTGCTTCCAGCATCACCACGGCGGAGAAGTACTCGAAGGAGTTCGGTAAGGAGTTCCGTCGCCAGGAGAGCCAGACACGATCGATTGACTCCGAATCGGTGAACATCTCCTACCACGAGGAAGAGGTGATGCCGATTCGTAAGATCACTTCCCTCCCGCAGGGGACCTTCATCGGGAAGGTGGCCATCGAGAACAACTCTCCCATCCGGCAGCCATTCTTCTGCGGGGCTATCCAGATTGACATGGAAGAGTACGCCCGTAAGCAGAGGGAGGCCAAGGAGCTCCCCGATCTGTCGGACTTCCAGCTGGAGAACGTGTGGGAGCAGACCAACGTCCCTGGGATTGCAGAGGTCTACCTGAAGGACCATCTCCGGCAGGTCATCCGCAGGGAGTGGAAACGCTCCCTCAGGCTGAATTACGATGAAAAGGATGTTGATAGCGAGATGTACCGGAGGCTGGCGGCGATGACGGACGCTGAGCGTGAGCGCATACTCCGCAGCAAGCTCCCGGACCTGGAGAAGGAAAAGGTTGAGAGAGTCATCGAGGATAACTACGAGGCTATCAAGGATGATATCAAAAAGCTCATTGAGCAGGCGACCCGGGAGAGTGAGCCCGTGGTATTTGTCGAAGAGACCATCGTGGAAGAAATGGGAAACCAGACCATCAAAAACAACAAGATGATATGATAAAGGAATGTCCAAAAGAAGTGCTCCGGGCTGTCAAGAGCTACGCCCGTGCAGTGAAAAAAGTATCCCGGATGGCGGACCGCCGCAGACCCGATCCCCAGATCCATTTCCATGCGGTGGAGTACCTGCCTGACATGGAGACCATGCTTATCCATCAGCTTCTCACGGCGATCCCTATTCGGGAGCAGCGCATGGAGGTGCTGGAGTCCTGCGGGCTCTCCTACCTCGCGGGAGACATGGACCTAACGGAGAAGGACTGGGAAGAAGCGTATTGACAACGTGCTGAGATTTGGTTATCTTTGTAGGGTTAGCCCGACCCATCATGATGAAGAGACTTTCCATATTTCTTGCGGGCATGCTTGTCATGGCTTTTACAGTCCTCGCCCAGGAGCGGCCTAAGCAGCCCACCCCTGAGCAGATCCAGGCCTATCTTCGCACCTTGACCTCTCATCCCGACCAACATATCCTTACGCCAGACCCTGAGGTAGCCAAGATGAGCCCTTATCGTGGGATGAAGAATTACGGAAAACGTATCGCGGTCTTCGGAGGCTCTCTCTCGGTCAACCGGGAGTCTGATGCTGCCAAGCAGATATGGGCCGATTATCTTGGCGCTGAGGTTACCACCTACGGGGTAGGCGGTGCGGGCTTCTCATCGGAGCAGGGTTACACCCTCCAGAAGCAGGTGGATACGGCGGGGGTGTACGATGTCTATGTCCTCTGGGCATCCACGAATGACTACACCAACAGCCGAGAGTGTGGAACGTGGAAGGACTACACGGTGTATGATGGCTTTGATGAATCAAAGCTCTCCACCCAGTGCGGCGGTATCAACTACTGTATCCGCAAACTCATGGAGAAAAATCCTCGGGCGGAGGTTTACTTTTTCACCTCCCTCCGTTTCTTCGGGAGCGATGCCGGACATAACCCCTTCTCAGAAGAGCCCAACAAGACCGGAAAGACCTTCTCCGAGTATATCGATGCGCAGAAGGCCTGCTGCGCCCATTACGGGGTTCCTGTACTGGATCAGTTCAACCTGCAGGGCATCAATGAATTCAATTGCGAGCTCTATTACCAGAAGGACCTCCTTCACATGAACGAGAACGGCTACAGGAAAATCGGCTATGCCCAAGCCGCGTTCCTCTCTAACGGGCGTTAAGAAAGAGCTGCATACTTCCCTCTCTCTACTCATCAGCGATATCGTCCCTCTCCCGGCGCCGGTATGTTGACCATCCTTCCGCTGACTATCCTTAAAAGTCTTCTCAGTGGGGAGATATTCATGCTTGGGCCCTGAAGGGTAGTGGCCCGTCAAATCGCCGATCGTTGATTACTTTACATATATTTGTAAAGCAAAATAAGTTAGTCACATCACATCCTGCCGCTATTAAAGCGCGTCATGATTTCCATAATAATTCGTATCTTTGTGCACCTAGCCACATATCCTATGCGAAATTTTTCTGCACTTATTGCATTGATTGCCTCGCTGTTTATCATAATAGTGTCTTGTCAGCAGGCCCCTTTCATCACGATAAACGGTAGTCGTTCCTTGTCTTTTTCTAAGGATGGAGGCACTCAGAGTATTTCGTTCTCAATCAACAGAGATTGGTCTATCGTTTCGTCTGAATCCTGGTGTAAAGCTGCGAGTACATCCGGAAAGGCAGAAACAGGAACTGTTACTGTCTCAGTCATATGTGAACCTAACCAAAACTATGATGCCCGTTCATGTACCCTTACAATCCGGATCGATGATCTGTCTGAAACGATTACTGTTTCGCAAGATTCAAAGCTAGGATTAATAGTAGACAAGAAAGCAGTCGAGCTTACCAATTCAGCGCAGAGTTTCGAAATCAAGCTCCAAAAGAATGTACAGTATACAGTGATGATAGATGATGCTGGCGCGGGGTGGATCACTTACACGGGTACAAAAGCTTTGGTGTCTGAGGTTGCGACTTTCTCTGTTACGGCTAATGGTGATTATGATCCCCGTGAGGGAAGGATTACTTTTAAGCAGGCTAATGGAAATATCAGCGAAACAGTCATTGTTCGCCAAGGCGAGGCTAATGGGCTATTCGTTACAAGGCCTGAGTACAATCTTTCCAACCAGGCATGTACACTTAATATCGAGGTTAAAGCAAACGTTGAATTTGAGGTTACAAGTCAGGCTGACTGGATTACGTATGTTGAGACAAAAGCACTCAATTCATCTACGATTACGCTATCAATCGAGGCAAACGACTCCTATGACTCGCGTGTCGGCACGGTTAAGGTCAAGCAGACAAACGGAAACCTGACCGGGACTGTTACTATTCATCAGGGAGAGACTAATGGTCTTTTCATTACGACACCCGAGTATGAACTCTCGAACGATGAGCACACACTTAGCGTAGAAGTCAAGGCAAATGTCGAATTTGAGGTGACTAGTCAGGCGGACTGGATTACGTATGTTGAAACCAAGTCTCTCCATACCTCCACAATCACCCTCCATATTGCGTCTAACGACACTTACGATCAGCGAACAGGTACAGTTAAGGTCAAGCAGACCAATGGCGATTTGTCCGGAACTATTACGGTAACCCAGAAACAGACCGACGGTCTTCTCGTGACCCCGTCGTCATTTGATCTATCCAACGAAGCGCAGAATGTAGAACTGACCGTCGATCACAACGTTCCTGTCAGCGTCATAATACCTGAAGATGCGAAGAGCTGGATCAGCCAGGTGACAAGTTCTTCTACCAAGGCGATGGAGACCAGCAAAGTCGCCCTGTCCATTGCTACGAATACTACTTCTGAAACACGCAGTGCTGTAATAACCATTAAGCAAACCAACGGCAATCTTGCCGAGACAGTTGATATTAAACAACAGTCCAAACCCGCAGCTTTCTCTGATAAAGCTTTTTATGCATACCTGCTCAGTAACTTTGACAAAGATGGGAATGGCTATATTACACAGGACGAAGCTGTAGAAGTCACATCAATTGTAGTAGACTCAGACGACATCGAAAACATGTCCGGGATTGAGGTCTTTGAGAATCTTGTTGAGCTCTCGGCTGTCCCAAAGCACACGAGTTCATATGGAGTTGGAATCGGAGAAGATTGGCGGAATACTGGATATACGCTAGAAGAGTACAATGGCTACAACACAGTTAAGATTGTTATAGGGAAGCTTTCTTCGCTAGACGTTTCAAAGAACACCAAACTAACCAAACTGGACTGCTCCGGAAATGTTCTGACTTCCATTGATTTATCATCCAATCACAATCTTGAGATCGTCAATCTTAGTTGCAACTATGACCTTAATAACGTTAATCTTGCTGGATGCTCTTCACTTCGAGAATTAAATCTTCAAGCGACGTCCGTTACTTCAATCGATTTATCCAAGTGCCCGAACCTTGAGACTTTATACTTTGATCGAGGAAAAGAAGTGGCCTCTGGGACGCTAGACCTCAGCAATAATTCAAAGCTCAGTGGGCTCTTTATTGATTACCGAGGCTTTACGCACTTAGACCTCTCACACAATAGTGAATTGACCCAACTCAGTTGCGCGATGAATCAGCTTACTGAGTTGAATATCAGCAAGAACCCCAAGTTAATTAGTGTTACGTCTGGATATAATCAAGTACAATCCATTGACTTAACCGCTAATTCTGAGATAGAGTACCTCATGTTTCAGAATAATTGCCTTAAGACCATTGACCTGTCAAATCTCACTCACTTGAGGTCAGTTCATATTGGGAATTATGTCAATGATGGAATAAGAGCGGTTAATTCCATTAGCGAAGTAGACTTATCACACAATCCTGAGTTGCGTGATTTATTCACAACTATTTCTGACATAAAAATCCTGGATGTCTCTGATAAGACCAAACTCGAACAATTTGATTGCAGCTTTAATAACCTTGTAGAGGAAATTGATATTAGCAATAGCCCTAACCTCCGTTCCCTAAATTGTTATGGAGCGCCGTCACTAGCAAAGATATATGTTAATCCAGAACAGAGTTTTACCTACTCTAAAGATAACACTGCTCATTTCTATTACAAAGGAGATGGAGCACCATATACGTCTTCGGATTATTCACAAGATGGTATCGTCACTACCCTGCAGTCAGCCAGCGAAGGTAACGGTATTAATATAGTCTTGATGGGCGACGCCTTCACGGATCGTCTCATTGCAGATGGGACTTATGAAACGATCATGTCTGAGACGATGGAAGCATTCTTCAGCATAGAACCCTATAAGTCTTTCCGCAACCGCTTCAATGTGTATTCGGTAACGGCCGTTTCGCCGAATGAAACCTATAATGGCACCCATGAGACTGCTTTCTCTACCAGATTCGGAAGCGGATCTGCTATTTATGGTGATGACGGAACCGTCTTCAATTACGCTACGAAAGTTCCGGGATTTGATCCGGACAACGGTCTTATCTGTGTTGTCCTAAACGAAAAGGTATATGCCGGAACATGTAGTATGTATGCTAATTATACCGTTGACGGTGAAGGAAACGTCGTAGTGATTAACAAGGATGCTAGCGGTGCGGCGATTGCATATATCCCGCTGGGGACGGATTCCGAGATGTTCTCGCAACTAGTGCATCACGAGGCAGGTGGTCATGGATTCGCAAAGCTCGCCGATGAGTATTTCTATTCCGGTAGTGGAACGATTAGCCAGGCCGCATCCGATGAACTATCTGTATTACACGGAGCCGGATGGTACACCAATGTGGATACGGCGTCAGATGTTGAAAGTGTCTTGTGGGCACCTTTCATCCAGGACACTCGGTACACCTCGGAAAAGATTGGCCTATATGAAGGTGCCTACCTTTATGAGAGCGGTGTCTACCGTCCCACTGAAGACGGTGTGATGAATACCAACCAGGGGCAGTTCAATGCTCCCTCTCGCATGACTATTTATAGCAGGATTAACAAGCTTGCAAATGGCGAGTCATGGATGCTTAACTACGAGGATTTCGTCAATTATGATGCCGTTAATCGCACACCCAACATGAACACCAAGAAACTGAACGGACAGAATAAGCGGGCTTTCGTTCCTTTACATGAACCCGTCGTCCATAAGGGTGGTTGGCGCGATGTGACCCCCAGCCCTAGGAGACTGACAGGGGAGCCCTCAGTTAAGAGCTCTCATTTACGTGAGATGTCTGTCAGGAGGCAGAAACGGAGTCAAGTGTCCTTCGGCGCTGTTTCTCCTAACTATGCCACTCATGACGGGACTTATCTAGACGGTTCTACCTCAAAATAATAATCTTCCCCTGAGTTAGCTCTCGAGATATTCTGTGAGTATCTCTTCCGGAAGAAGGTGGTCGTTAGCTCCCGCGCGTCATGAAACATCGTCGCGAACAGCTATAGAGTATAGCAGCCTTGTTATATCCCACCCTGCGGGCATGGAAGCGTGTCTCGGGGTGGTTCTTTGCGTAATCAAGAAACTATTCAGCGCTTTCTCATTTGGCTATTACGTTTTCCCTTTAATAATAGGACCAATAGTTTGATTACCTTTTCAATAAAACATTAATAGTCGTTAGCCCTTCCATTTGTGGTTGACGGTTATTTGCGCAAAGGTATTTCCGTCCAAGACATTCCCCAAGCCTGCCGCGGCAGCTTTTGAAACAATCTTCCTCCCGGCGGGAGCGTATTGTTCCAAAAGGGCGCTTGTGTAATGTCCAAGACGGCCCTAAGGGGGCGCCATAATCATCAACCACAAAAAGGGAGCCTCTTGCAAGGATGCGAAGGAAGGCCCTACGGGAAGATTATCATTCTAAAATCATCATATTATGAACTACTGTAAGTTTACCAATCCTGACGGTACGACCCTCGCCTGGGTCAACCTGGATACCGTCCATGCGGCCCATCCCTCGAAGGAGGGACGTGTCACGCTTCACACGCCTACCTTCACCATCGAGGTGGGTGCCTCTCAGTTCGAGGAAGCCATCAAGAAGCCTCAGCACGAAAAGGAACTCTGCGGGATGCTGAGCCGCCTCGCGCAGGCGATCGACCGGATGGTCGTACGGATCCCTTCATCCATCCGACTACACATGTAAATACTAAAACGAAAGGATATGCCAAACTGGTGCACGACGAGCTATGCGCTCACGGGCGAGCGGAAGGAAGTACGCAGCCTGTACAACAAGATGAAACGACTCCAGGAGAGAAAGACCCCTCTGGTGCCGAACGGATTCGGGAAGACCTGGCTGGGCTGCCTCGTGAAGTCCCTTGGCCGGAATCCCGAGCATGTCTACTGCCGCGGGCAATGGAGTAACCTGAGGCTCTCCGAAGAGGGCGTTTTGACCTTCGAAACGGAGCACGCCTGGTCGCGTCCCGCCGATGTGGAGCTGATTATCGAGAAGGCCTACCCCTCGCTTTCCATCCACTTCCTGGAAGAGGAACTCGGGATGGATATCTTCCAGACCAATGACGAGGCGGGAGAGTACTTCAAGCAGCAGATCATCATCGACGAGGAATCCGAGGGGATGGAGTACTACACCGAGGAAGAAGCATTCAAGCACCTGTCCGAACTGGCCGGGAAACCCATCACCACATGGGAAGAGGCAGACTTCTTTATCGAGGCCATCAACGAAGCCCAGGATGAGGCCGGGGGCGAAGGACATATCTGGATTCATAAGGCGGATATCTGTTAAGCCGCCTATCGGAATAACTAAAAAGATGATGAGCCCTGCGCACAGCGCGGGGCTCTTTTATATCCCATGAAGCGAACAAGAAAGGAGTACCTGGTCCTCAAAAAGGATCCGGTTGGGGAGGCGGACATAGTAGGCGTGTTCTCTTCCAAAAGAAAAGCAAGAACGGCTGTCGAGACGGACAGTACAGAACAAGAGCCTGGCTCATCCTATTGGGTTGTCGTCCTTCTCGAAGATAGGCTCATGAAAGGTTTCACTAATTAACACAAAATATGGAAAGACTTGAAAGGTTTGAGAAGTACAAGGAAAGGATTGTTCTTGTTTCCGAGATGGTGGCTGACAGGATCATCCGGGAGTGCATCCCGATGGAGGATGAGATCAGCGAGAATCAGGCCCGCAAGCTCTATGGAGACAAGTGGCTGCGGAGACAGAAAAGGTACAAGATTGCCCACTGGCGCAAAGTGGGAACCAGGACCATGTATAGCCGGAAAGACCTCGACGGAATCCGTCAGCAGGAGAGGGAACCGGCGAAACTCATATTCAAAAAGAAATAAGACTGACCTATGGAAATCCGTGAAGAAACCATCCGGGTCCTGGACGAATGCCTGGACCTTGTGATAGCTGCCATTGTTAAGAGAACGACGCCCTGTAAGGATGACATCACCGAGCACCAGGCCTTTCAGCGATATGACCGCAAGTGGCTCCGCCATCGAAAGAAACAGGGCTACATCAAGACCCACCGCATTGGGAGCCGCATCCTTTACAGCGTCTTTGAGATTGAGTGCCAGAGGCTTGCAGAAAAAGACTATTCAGATGCATTTGATAGAATCTACCGGTCGGCAGATGAATAACTTGTTAATTTGAATTTCTTTGAAACAAATCGTTGAAAACGGGCCCGAAAGCCGACGACGAACGAAATGCTACGAGAGAGCCAAAGGAGCAAGTCATTCAAACAACCCCGATAAACTTTTCAACCTGCGCCGTGAGGCGAGGCCGTGACAAACGAGGGCACTCCTGTCGACGGGTGTGCCCTTTTTATTTTTTTTCCAAAATGGTGGTAAGTTACCACCTTTTTACTATATTTGCAGAAATGTTCGATTATGAATCTGGAAGAAGTATATACTCAGTGGTGCGCTCTTCAGCCCCTGTCAGATAAAGACAGGGACAGACTGAGCCGGAAGTTTACGGTTGAGTTCAACTATAACAGCAACCATATTGAGGGAAACACGCTCACCTATGGCCAGACGGAGCTCCTGCTCCTTTTCGGGAAAGTCGTTGGTGAAGCAGAGATGAAGGATTTCGAGGAAATGAAGGCCAGTAACGTTGGTCTTAAGATGATGCAGGAACAGTCCTCTCTAAAGGATACTCCGCTCACTCAGACATTTATCAGGCAGCTTCATAAGACCCTGCTACGGGAGGATTACACCGTATATCGTAATCTGCCGGATGGAACAACGACCAGCTATGTGATTCATGCCGGTCAGTATAAAACCCGTCCGAATAGTGTCATCACGCGCTACGGGGACCGTTTTGATTATGCTTCTCCGCAGGAGACTCCTGCGCTGATGGCTGACCTTGTGGATTGGTATAACGAGGCCGAGGAATCCGGAAAATATAGTCCGGTTGAACTGGCGGCTCTTTTCCACTACCGCTATATCCGCATTCATCCGTTCGAGGACGGGAATGGTCGTATAGCCCGCCTGATTGTCAACTTCATCCTTGCCCGCCACAACTATCCGATGGTGGTAGTTCGCAGCCGTAAGAAAAAGGATTATCTGGAGGCTCTGCATCGTGCCGACTTGATCGTTGGTCCGGTGCCCAGTGATGGGTCCCACGCCAGCCTGCGTGATGCTCGACATTTTATTAACTGGTTCAGGAAGATGGTGGCAGAGGAAATGAAGAACGACATAGATTTTGTTCAGACGCATAATCCGAATGTATGGTGGTACGATGGCCAGCGGATCGTTTTCCGCAGTCAGAACTCCGGCCGCATTCTGAATACGCTTATGGCAGAGCCGGGCATCACCATCGCCGCCCTCGCCAGGACTATTGGAATCAATACTTCTGCCATACAGAAGCATTTGAAGTTAATGTCAGATAAAGGGTACATAGCCCGCCGCGAGAAAGACGGACAGTGGGATGTGTTCATCATGCCTTCGGTTTAGAGTATACCACTTTTAGAGGTGGTATGTTACCACCTTTTCTGCTATAATAAGAAGCCTTCGTGAATTGAAATGAGGCCATAGTACAAGAGGGCGCGCCTGATAACCGGTGTGCCCTCTTTTTATGCTAGCGTGTAGGCGCATCACTTTTCGTAAAAGGCCCACTTGCGTTCGTCTTTTGTCCGGTCCTCTTCCTTTTCTGTCTCTGGATCCCGCCATTTGATACCTTTACGGGTCTTAGAATCCACGTCGCCATACTTTTTCGGCATCATATCATTCCATTCCACACGTGTCTTCTGACCTTCCTGGATGGTGAAACCGTTAAGATAATAGATCAGGTAGGAGGAACGGTTGTCTTTGAGGGGCTTATCGTCAAGAGTATAATTGAACTCTTTCTTCTTAGTGTCCCAATAGACGTATTTCCCTTCCTTTACGTCGAAGATGGCATATTCCCTTATGAGGACCGACGCGCGGTATTTCTTCTTTGGATTCTCGAAGGTGATATCAAAGCCGGACCAGTGAGAGTGCAGTGTCATGAGGGGGAAGTAAGGAACAGTCCTATCGTGTCCATCCTCGCTACGGGAAGACTTAAACTTCCCGTTTCTGTGATACACATAGTTATCTTTTACCGGGCCCTCTTCTTCGTGGTAATAGAACTCCACCGTCTTAAGGAAGACCTTATAGTCGTTGCCCACTTTGAGATGGCCGCCGTATATGAACTTCTTGGCAAGCAGCTTAAAGACTGGCTCTAGACTTTTCTCGCGTTCTTTATCAGTAGTTCCTTCTGCTCCTTGAAACGCCTCCAAGCACTCCAGCAGGGTTTTCTCCTTAATCAAGTCTTCTGTAATTTCTTTAGTCATTCCGGCAAATCGTCTATCGGTTTAACTCTATGGTCAGTCAGTATATTCCATGTGACGCAGTTCAGCGCTCCGCCATCACGTACAAGTTCCTGGCATCCTGGGACAAGGATAACCTTATGGTATGGATAGTACTCCCGAATCTGCTCCACGGCCTTTCCGTCCTCATCCAGGTCCAGTCCAGGAACAAAGATACAATTTTTCGTTTGAAGGAAGTTCAGATAGGCCCAGGAATACTTCGACGGGCGGGGCATATCGTAGTGCAGTTCCTCCACCGAAAACCCCTTGCTCATCAGACACTCTTTCAGCCTCTTCCGCAAGTCCTTGTCAAAGTCGATGTAGTTGTTCAGCAGCACGTGGTGGTCACCGATTGCCCGTACCATCCCGTCGGCGTGGCCGAACATCTCATACCGGTCCCAGGGAATAAAATGTACACTGCAATCAAAGGCCCTTTCCAGATCCCATCGGAAACTGTCGGCATCATGGGCCTTGTTCTCCACCAGCACCTTGTCTGTCATGAGCACACAGTCCTCGAACTTCACCACGTTACCTCCGTCTATTACATACATAGCTCTCTTCTTGTTCAGTTTCATGCTCCGGCAGATAGATAGATACCGCGGGATATAATCCTGCGACCCTTTCAGGTAATCCGGGTTGTAGATATACTGCAGGAAACAGTCCTTTTCCAGCTGGATGGGCATGTAATCCCGGGCCCATACGTGTTTCTTTGATTTGGAGAGCGGCAGGTAGTCCGTGTCGATTTCCTCGTCGCAGAGGGCCATGAGCAGTCTCTCGGCAACCTTGGGGTAGCCCTTGATACCTTCGGCCAGATAGACCTTGTTCGTCCTGTAATCGCAAATCATCTTCTTAATACCTCACTCTTTCTCCGTTGAACCATACCGCCGGCTTCCAGCGCACGGCAGGAAGGGGAGAGTCCTTGGACATGATCCTCCGCATGGCACTCGCCACGTCCTTTTCCCGGAGGACATGCTCATCTGGAAGGCCCTGCCCCCATTCCAGGCGGATCAGAAGGCCTGGGGGAGTTGTGTAGTCTGAGTACACCCTGAACTCCGTCCGCTCTCCCTTCTCGTATTTCACGAACGTGCCCTCCCCGTTGTGGAAGGAATGCAGCTCAAAGACGTCCGCGGAGAGCAGCGCCTCCATCGGATATAGATCCGACATGTGCCCGTCCGGCTGCCCGTCTTCCGTCACCGGCAGCACGGCCCTTGCTATCACGCCTGATAGTAACCCCTTCCCGCAGTTCCGAAAAGAAAAAGCACTCCCGTTCGCTCCGAAGGTGAAATCTCCCTTTGTGATATCCGGGAAGATATCCAGCTCCAGCACGGTGGCCGCCAGTAGGTCCCAGAAGATTTGTTTCTGGTCATTTATGTATTCATTGGTTTTCATAAAATAACTCCGTTAAATAATAGTTAAATTATTATAAATCAATGAAATGCGCATTTCTTTGGGCAAAGATAGTGCGCGCTATCCAGACTGCCAAACGAAGAATGTTAAAAGTTGTTAAAGTTTTCGAAAAGGTCGGGCCAAATACACCTTAATCCATACCCATACGGCTAGACGCACAGGCGCCACGCTCATGTACCTGGCCGGCATGGATGTCTATGACATTATGAAGGTGACGGGCCACAGCTCTCCCGTGATGCTGAAGAAGTATATCAGGGCCGACCAGCTGGACGTGGTGACCAAGCTCACGGACAAGTACGATTATTTCAACTAGAGTTTAGAGACTCACAATGCCGGATACTGCCAGGAACTGACTGCGGTATCCGGTTTTGGTATCCAGGAGGACGCAGCGGGCATGGATTGAGAAGGAAGAGGTAACCCCTCTATACTTGCTTGAATCACGAAAAAAACGTATTTTTGCCGCTCGTTAAAAAGCACCTATGCCCATCGTTACAATATTTTACGTAACAACGGTTACGGCCTTCGAAAGAAGTGCCGCCGCTTCTAGTGTGCTCTTGCATCTATCAGACTCGAATTAACAATCATAAGTATATGGAAACACTTAACAAAGACAACTACGAAGCCCCCTCAATTCTCGTTGTCGAGGTCAAGAGTGAGGGCATGATTTGCGTCAGTACAGACGGCTACGGCTGGAATGACGAAGACGAATAACCTATCCATTAAAACGAAGAAAGCAATGAAACAGACAATGAATTATCTGAGCATGGCCGCCCTCGTTGTGATGGGTGCCATTCTGGCCGGTTGCGCAAAGGAAACGCCTGCTGCCGAAGAAGAGAAGACCGTAACCCTTTCTGTATCCGTCGGCCTCCCCGAGGACGAAAGCACCAAGGCATTGGATATAGATTACGTTAACAAGACGGTTGTAAAAACCTTTGCCGAGGGCGAGACAATTGCCGTCATCTATAAGAGTGGTGAAAGTACGTTGAAGGCAGTAAGCGACCCTCTCCCCGCAGGCGATTATGGCAAATCGGCCACGTTTGAAGTGCCCCTGATTTCTCCTAACGAGAACAGTCCCATCCGTATTATCTATCCGGCTGCCAGGGCCAAGAATGTCACGACCAGCGAGGCAGTCGATAGCGATGACGCAACCATCAAATATACAGCTCTCAAGACCCAAGACGGTACTTTGTCAACTCTGGCAAGCAATCTTGACCTTTGTACTTTCGATGGTGCATTGTCAGGGTATGCAATGCCTACATCTGCTTCGCTGACCAACCGGCTGGCCATTCTTGCCTACACGCTTTATGACGGGAAGGGAACCGCGGATAAAGCAGACGATGAGCCCATTCCCGAAAGCATCACAGAAATGACTATCAGTGATGGTACCTACCACTATACCCTCACCGGTCGTGACCCAGACGGCCATTTCTATGTAGCCATACGCCCCACATCGTCGGCCAACATTACCATCACGGCGGACTCATACACAAAATCCCTAACAGGAAAAACCTATGCTGCAGGCCAGTTCTACAACATCACCAACAGGATGACAAAGCTCGCTCCGTTCACCATTGACGGAAGTGAAACGAAGGTCATATTTGCTCCTGGCAACCTGCGGGCTACATGGGACGGTACTTCATGGTCGTGGGCCTTCGCCGCTAACCAGTGGGATTACATCGGTGGAAGATCTGATGGCGGCTCTGAAGCGCAGACTGGCAACAACTACATCAATGGCAACGGTACTTTATCGGCCAATGGCACCGTTGACCTCTTTTGCTGGAGCACTAAAGCTACCTATTATGGCATTCACAACAGTGATCATCCCGCCACCTACAGCGGCACCTTCCAGGACTGGGGCGAGAACATTGGTTCCGGCTGGCGCACGCTGACCTCTTCGGAATGGGGGTATGTGTTCAATACCCGCGCCAGCGGCAGCGCCGTCAATGGCACCAACGATGCCCGCTACACCCTTGCCACTATCAACACAGATGTAGACGGCGCGGGTGTAAACGGAATGATTCTGTTCCCCGACGGCATTAACGTTGACAACGGCGAGGCTACCTCGTGGGGTAGTATCAACGGCGCTAGCGCTGGGGGCACCAAGTGTACTGCTGCCCAGTGGATGGCTCTTTCCGCCAAAGGCTGTGTGTTCCTGCCCGCTGCTGGCTGGCGGGTGGGAGCGTTGGTTTACGATGGTGGATCCGTTGGCTTCTACTGGTCGTCGTCCGCCGTTGTGAGCGAAGACTACGCCAATGGCATTGATTTCGGCGAGGACGATCTGGATACTAATGGCGCCTACTATCGTTATTCCGGCGCCTCCGTGCGCCTCGTCCGCGTGGTCGAGTAAGCCCCGGAAACGCAAATACCCCTGGAGTGCGTCCAGAGGCATTTTTGGAGGTTCCAAGCGGACAAGTAATCCGTATCCGGACGGACAGATTAGATTCTTTAAATACCTAGTTTCCTGGGCCTCTTTGGGCTCTGCTGCTGGGACGGTTCCTTCCCTTTCCGAAGGGATACCTTCGACTGAATCTTCCTGTCGATGGCGCCCTTAAGCCTGGAGATGTTATCGCCCCGGGTGAAGTACTCTTTCATAATAGCGGATACCTGCTCCGGGTCACCGTAGCACTTTTTTATCCGTTCCGAGGCCTCCAGCATCTTCTCCAGGTCGCTGACGACCATCCCTTCCCTGAGCTCCGGCGGGAAGGTGTTCGTCCGGTAGGCGGGGAGGCTCCCTTTCACCGTCTCGCCGTTGATGATGGCGGTGGTCTCCCGCTCTTCCTTTGTCAAGGTGGCGACCGCGCAGCCGTTGTAGGTGAGGACCATCCAGGAGTCCTCTTCCACAAAGAGGTTAAAGCCGAAGAAATCATCCCCGGCCAGATCCTTGTTCTCGTACTCGATGAAGGAGAGGGCGCTCCGGGCGATACACTCGCTTGCCGTGGCCTTCTCATCGATGCGGAAGGAGGTCTCTCCCTCGGAGAACGCTTCCGAGATCCCGTTGAAAAGGGATGTGGCGTAGCGCCGTTTGGTCCCTTCGGGGACCTCCTTCTCCAGCTGTCTTTTCTGCGACTCTTCCTTGCTTTCGGATGGAGACTTCTTCTTCTCGGGCTCCGGCTGTTTCTTTTCCTGGGCGGATTGCTGCCGCCGGTTGCTTCTTCCGAAGGTCAGTTCATGTATGGCCCTCAGTGCCAGGAAGGCAAGGATGGTCCCGATAACCAGGAAGACGGCTAATCCTAAGAACATATCTACTGATTAAATCTTTATTTTCCTTGCGCGGAACCCTCTCTCGGGACCGCTTTTCATCTTGAATCCGTGCTCCCTGTTGAGGATGCTGTAGGCTTCCGAGAGCTGGACGGGATAGGGCTCCGTGAAGGCGGACTTGAGAATCCCCTTGCACTCGAAGCCATCCACGAGGCGGGCTGCCATCGCCGTATGGGTGACGATCTCGCCGTTATGGAGGATATGCCGGACGTCCATCCCTTCTTCCGAGAGCGTCCTTGCTACTGTCGAAAAACGGTGACTGCTGAGCGGATCCCCTTCCGCTGAGACAACCGCGACGACATGCCCGTCGGCGGCCAGCGCCTTGATGGACTCGATACCCTCGCGGTAAGGAGCGGACTCCCTCAGGGCATCCCAGTCCACACGTGCGGAGCTGTCATAGAGCGAGAGGTCCGTCGGCCGGCCGCCCAGCTTGTCCCCGCCCTCATAGTAGGCGATCCCTTGCTGCTCCAGGGCCTCGAAGAGGACTGCCGAATCGAACTGCGGGGCGAAGCGGCTCCGGGGGAGGGACCGCACGTCGATGACCGTATCGATCCCTGCCATGTGGAGGGTGTTGATGAACCCCTCCTGGGAGCGCATCCCGTACCCGATGGTGTAGACGGTCCTTACCTCCTGGGCCTTCCCTTCGGGAATGCTCTCCCTGATGGGCGAGTACCCTTCCGGGAGGGGCGGCGCCCCTTTGCTCTCGCCTGGCTCCAGGGGCTCCAGGTGGTCGATATTACTGATGGGGGAGCGGTCCCGTCTCTCGTCCTCGCCGAGGTAACGGCTGTCCAGTTCCCCCTCCAGTCCGCTGCCCGTCCCCTCGTCCAGAAGACGCTCCCTGATCTCGCAGCGGAGGTCCTCCAGGTGGGCGATGGGATCGCTGCTGTCGGCGATGGTGAAGAGGCTGCGCGAAGCCCACGCCTGCTCCCGGTGCCCTTCGAAACGGGCATCTACTGAGAGATCCCGGTAGTTTCCGAGATCGACCTTTAGGAGTCCCTTCTCGCTGAGACGGATGGTCCCGGCAAGATGGTCCCCGTGGAAGAAATCAATCCTCCGAAGACCAATGAGCGGATGGAACGCATCAGCGTAGTGGATCTGTCCCGCGCCCTCGTTCCGGGCCGCAGCGTTGAGCTCCCGCTGGGCCTCCATGCAGAAGGCGCGAAGCTTTTGGAACTCGCGAAGGTGCCTTCTCCGCTCCTGGAGCGGGGGCATCCCGGGTGCGACGAAGGTGGAGGGAGAGACAAGGCTCTTCCCGTCCTGCAGATACCAGGTCGTCAGCTCGGGAACGGTTCTGTAGACGTAGGTCCCGCTCCGGCTCTCCCTGTAGCGTGCGAGGAATGCCTCTTTCTCCTTCGGACTGATGATACTCACCTCGGGATAACTCTTCTGCAGGGTGCGCCTGATATCCGCGCGGTCCTCGGGGACGATCGCGGTGGCTGTCCGCCCCACCAGGAACACTGTCAAGGCGTCCCTGGTGATGCTCTGGTAAGGGCTGGAGGACGGCCCCAGCTGAATATCCGGGACCTTCTCGAAGGCCTCGATCTGGCGGGCGATATCGGTCGGGATATAAGGGAAGAGTTTACCCACGACGGTCGGGGTCACCTCCCCGTAGAACGCCTCGGCCAGCCCTCCGGCGATCCCCGCGAGGGCGTTGGAGGGGCCTCCGAACGCGACGGCTTTCCTGACGGCATCCTCCCAGGAATCGCTTCTGATGACAGCCTTCACGGCGGCTTCGGTGACAAGCCTTGCCGACGGAGGGGCGGGGGACTCGGGAAGGACGTACTGGTAAGCTCCCTCGACGGGCGTACCCATCATCACGAGTGGCCGTCTGACCTCTCCGCGGAGCTCTGCCCGGAGGTCATCGTCGCTCTTAGTGAGATGAAGCCCGTACTGCATCTCTAGGGTCGTGAAGATTTCCGCGGCGATGCTCCCGTGGCGGGCCATATAGACCCCGTGGGTGAGGGCCTTCGCCATCATTACCGTGTCCTCGTCCGCGCAGGTGGCGCGGACACAGGCCTCCGCGAGATCCAGCGCCCGGAAGAGATCCTCCTTGGCGAAGGATGCGATGGGAAGAACCCTCGTGACGGCTGCCCAGTCGGGCGTCTGCGAAGGGAGGCCGCTCCCGGATGAGAGGAAGACCCGGGTGGCCTCCGTCCAGCCGCCCCGGGGATGGGAGAGGAACTGATCCCGGAGGCACTTCTGCAGGGCCTCCACCGTGGGGTTCTCCCGGTAGGTAGAGAGCCAGTTGCAGACGGCCGTGGCCCCGTGCGAGACCTCCGTCACCTCCGGGAAGAACGTCCGGACCTTCCCGTGGGAGAAAGCCCGCCGGGTCTCGCCCAGGGGGAAGTAACGGTTATACGTGTTCTCAATCATATAAGGGGCTCCCACGAGATCGCCGTAGACGATACCCTTGAAGGCCCCCCTGCTTTCTTCTGATGCCATTTTCTATAGATGATTACGCCGCCCGAGGCGGGGCTTCCCGGTGCGGCTGTTGACCGAATCGAAGACCTTCCTGGAGCGGTGGTGGGATTCTCTGGTGTTGAGTTTAGACTGCAGGAGCTCCTTCCCGAAGGTTGTGCACAGATCGATGGACTGGGGCTCGCGGATCCCCACCTGCTCGCTGATCAGCTGGACGGCATGACGGCTGTCCCGTGTGACCTGCCGGATGATAGAGGGGTCATCGGAGAGGACTTGGGTCCACTCCCGCATATAACGGAGGTTACTGTCGGAGAGGGTCTGGGAGAGTCCCAGCCTTCCCGCGACGACCGCCGCGGCCAACTCAGACGAGAGGTTGAGCCGTGCGACGTCCGCCAGCGGGTCGCCGTCCCCCTTGTAGGAGGCCACGGCCTGCTCGACGATGGCCGAGTGGGCCATCGTGTGTAGGAGGGTGTTGTAGAAGTTACGCTCGTCCTGAAAGAGCTCCTTACGGGGAAGCTCGATGAAGCGGACTGCGCGGTTATAGCTGGCCACTCCACCGTCCAGCTGGACGATAGGGCAGCGCCGCGACCCGTCAGGGGCCCAGGAGCCCCCTGCGAGGAAGTGGTCCAGCAGGTCGCACTGCGCGCCGATATGCTCCCGGGAGAAGAGCTGCCGGAGGTTAGCCCAGGTGTCGGGATGCTGCTCAGGGAAGTCCGTCTGTTCGATGTTCCACACGTAGGAGCAGTTGCCGTAGCTCTCCCGGAGCTGATACCGTTCCCTCTCTGCCGGGGAGAGCTTCTGGTAATCGGCCCAGCGCATGTCGTTGTCGACAGCCCCTCGGTCCTTATCGATGAACGACGTGCCGCCCCAGTAGACTATCGTCCCGCTCTCGCCGCTCCGGCGGAGGACACCCAGGTCCCTGCACTGGGCCCCGGAGAGCCAGACCGGACAGCTGAACCCCCGCAGGGCAGCCGTGAGGGAGAGGTTTACATCGTTCACACCGGAGTAGAGATGGCCTGCGGCGTTCTGACTGACAAAAGGAAGGGTCTGGAGCCAGGGCTCCCGGTAGTCCCCGGCGATCGATTCGAACTTAGCGATGAATAGATCCGCGTAGGCTTTGATATGAGCGTCTATGGAGTTTGACATACCGGTGAATAAATGATTGGGGAGGGGACAGCCCCCTCCCCGGAATTACTAAAGCTTCGGGGCTTTCCTGGCGGCGGCCTTCTGGCCTTTCTGCGGCTTCGCGGCTTCCACCTTCTGCTGGGTCTGCTCCTTCACCTCGGCGTTCTTCTTGAGGTACTCGTAGGCGGCGGAACGGATCTCCTGACCCTTGGCGCTGTGGTCCTCGGCGATCTCGCCGCGGGCTACGTTGAAGGAGATGGCGGTGCCGAAAGGCTCGCCGGTCTTGGCGCCTTTGCCGAAGGCGGCGCTGATCTGGCCGCTGCCGAGGGCCTGGGCCATGGCGTCGTCCACCTTGATGCCCTTGCCGAAGAGCTCGTGATTGACCTTGGAGTGACCCTGTTCGTCCACGAAGCGGGCTTTGAGGGCGGACTCGGAGATGGCGACCGGGCGGTGACTGCGGCTGTCGAAGCCGAGGTAGAACTTCTGCGTGCGGCCGTCCTTGTAGGTCAGCTCGAGGGGCTCGGGGCAGATGTTGCAGACGTACTGCTTGAACTGCTCGCCGGTCTCCCTGTTGGTGACGGTCTTGGTCTCCAGGAGGGCGTTGATGATGTTCTTGTCCTTCTCGGGATCAAGCTTGTAGGAGAAGCCGTTGTCGAAGACGATCTTAAGGTTGTCGCGACGCAGGCGGTAGTCCTCGTTCATCTCGCGGACGCCCACCCTGGGGTCGAGGACCCACTCGCCGGTGGCCTCGTCCTTCATGCGGCGGGATACCAGCTGGACGGTCTTCTCGGTAGGCTCGGGGATGCCGGGGATCTGGACGGAGTAGCTGACAAGATCGGTGGCCTTGCCGGCAGCAAGCTGCTCGGCTACCTTGGGGTTAGCTTCCACGACGGAACGCGGAACTTCCAGCGCAGACCAGTCTATGCGGTCAAGCGCAGTGCGAACTTCTTCGCTGAGTTGGATTTCTGCCATAATGGTAGGGGATTAAAGGGTGAAAAATGAGTATTGAATTGTTGGGAACAATTGCTTCTCCAGGGCACGGCGAATCCCTCCGGTGGCTCAGCCACGTGCCGGAGAGGAAAAGTGGGAGGGCAGGAACCCTTCCTCGTCTGCCTGTATGTCTTCATGTCCAACGAAACCCTAAGGGTTATCAAGTTTTTGTGCGTTTTTCTAAGTTTTTATTTGATTTGTTTTGATTTTTGTTTATCTTTGCAATAGAAGACAAACGAAAACTGTTACACCATCAAATAAAAGTGTAACAAAGAAAGATATAATTTTACTATAAAGCAAATTTTTATGGCGGAAAGTGAAAAAAAGTTGCAGTTCCTCCTTTCACTCATGGAGTCAAAGGGGGTAGGGAAGTATGAGCTTGCCCGTATGATGGGCGTCTCCCCGCAGAACGTTTTCACGTACTTCAAGCGCGACGACATGAAGCTCTCCTATGCCCAGGAAGTCGCCTCAAAACTGGGGTACGACCTGTCTTTCCGTCTGGAGAGTGAGGATGCTCCGCAGCGGAATGTCATCGTGGATATTGAAGGCCTGGTCGGAAAGGACGGTCTCCAGAGGCTGGCGTTCCTAAGGATCGCCATGAGCCAGTACGGCATCGAGAGAAAGAAGCTAGCCGAACAGCTGGGCCTCAATTACACCGGTGTTAACAGGTGGTTCAAGGTGGACGATATCGCCATCTCGTATATCTATAAGATCGCTGAGCTGTATGGACTGAAGGTCCGGATCAAGGCATCTATCCGGAAAGACCTTATTCCCGATGAGATAACTCTTTCTTAGGGCTCAACCCTTTTATAATTGAATCGTTCTTGCGTCGTATACAGGGTGCATACGACACATGTCTACCGGCTTAGGGATACCGGGAATCCTTGCGCTCTCGGAATACTGCCAGATGGTGTAGTGGGAGGGGCCGGTTACGACGGGCTTATTCATTCCGTATCGACCGATATAAAGGGGGTAATGGTTGAACTCGGGTGCGCAGAGTTCATTATATGAGCGGTTGGTGCCGTAGATCATAGGCTTCTTGCCGTAAGCATTCTCCAGGAGATCCAGAAGAACTTTGAGGCTGTCTTGAAGTTCTTTTTTTGGCTTTCCGTCGCTCCGCTCCACATCCACCATGGGGATCAGATCGATATGCACGGAATCCATTTGAGCCTTGAAGTTATAGAACTGCTCATGCGAACCGCTGGTCATTCGGAAGTAGTGGTATGCGCCCACCTTGTAACCCACTGCCGCGGCTTCCTCCGCGTTCTTCCTGAACATCGGGTCGACGTAACTCTTCCCCTCCGTGCACTTGATGTAGACGAAGGCCAGTGTGGGCTTAGCTTTCTTAACCTTCTTCCAGTCAATATCGCCCTGGTGATGTGACACATCGATACCTTTGATATCTGGCTGCAGCTTGGCCTTAAGGCTCTTTTCATACTTGGCGTCCCAATAATCAGGATTAAAGCAGGGCCCGGTCGTTTTGGGAGGAAAGAGCCGGGGGAGTTCCAAATCGACAGCTTCCACAACTCCGGCGAGTAGCAGGAGGGCGGCAGTTATCAGAATGTTTCGAAGGACCCGTCTCATCGTTTACTAAAAGGGGACTAGTAGGATTTGAGACCATTAAGGAACCTTGACGGAGACTTAAGGTATCCGCGTGCGTCGTGGGAGGAATAGGTGAGATACAGGTCACCTTTCGTACGGGTAGCTGCGACAAACATGGACTTCCAGGCGTCATTGAGGGACTTGGCCTTCTCGATATCGGACTTATCGCGGTCAAACCATGTGTTCGGGAAGTTACCCTCGGAGAGTCCCATGATGATGACATTCTTCCATTCCAGCCCCTTTGCGGAGTGGATGGTACTAACCGTAAGGAACTTATCCGTGATGGGGATGGGGCACTCCACATAGTTCCTCTCCAGGAACTTCGAAAATGCCTCCCGGTCAATGGCAAAGGACAGCAGGAAATCCTCGATGGTGTTGTACTGGCCCATCATCTCCTTTAGGGTCTCCAGGTCTTCGATCGCCGCAGCGCCCTCGTTTTGGAAGAAGTGCTCGATCAGGGTGGCGGCAAGGGCCTGCATGGAAAGGTTCTCCTGGTCCCGCTGCTTCTTTGCAATGTCCTCTTTGATTTCCTTCAAGGTGCGACCTCCAGAAGTGTTATAGAGGCGCTCCGCAGCGTTCCGGCCAGGCATGCGGTCGATGTGCAGCATGAAGGCCCGGTCGATGGCGTTGATGCTGTAGGCATTATCGCTGTCGAGGATGCGGAGCAGGTGGTTGAAAAGCTTGATGTGCCGCTTGACGATCTTCTGACCGCCAAAGACCCGGTAGGGGATACCCTGTTGGATGAGCTGCTCCAGGAAAGGGGCCAGATACTTGAGATTGTTACAGAGGATGGCCGTGTTATTGAGGTCGCCGATACCCTGGACGATACCCACAACGCTTTGGGCCTCCTGGGAGATTTCATTGTAAGATTTCAAGCGAACGGTTCCTGTTGTGCCTCCAATGCTGCGGAGAGGGGTATTCTCGCAGTCTATGAAGTGGAACGTGTTTACATAATCGCACACGGGCTGGGGGCAGCGGTAGGTGCCGGTGAGGTTCTTCTTGGTGTAGTCGCTATGCCGCTGAAGGAACCGATCAAGATACTCATAGGAGCCGCCATTAAACCCGAAGATGTTCTGGCGGGAATCACCCACAAGGAAGACCTTCATGCCGGGGTTGATCTGCAGAAGGAGATCGAAGATGCGATAGTTGAGCTCTGAGAGATCCTGCGCCTCGTCGATGACAAGGACGCTGACCTGTCCCTTGAACCAGGAACGGAATTCCGGCTCGCTGAGCTCGTCGATGAAAAGCGTCAGGATATCATCGATGGAGATGATATTATAGCGTTTCTTAAGCTCCGTGATGAGTTCCCGGAGCCTCGGGTCGCGGGCTTTGAGCTTGGATTTGAGAGCAGCCTTGATCTCGTCCTTGGTGTACTCGTCATTGAGCTGGATGCGGAACTCATCCGACAGGTCTTCGATATCATTATCGTCGATGACGATGTAGTTGAAATCCTTTCCCGTCTTGCTGAAGAAACTCTTCATCATCTTGAAGCAGAACGAGTGCAGCGTTCCGTTGTAGAACTCGTAGGGCTTCGTGGTCCCGCAATCGAAGGCGGCCTTGCGGAAGCGTTCTCCCAGTTCGTTGGCTGCAGTGTTGGTATAGGAAAGGGCCACGATCTTCTCCGGCGTGGAAGAGGCGCTGATATAGTGGAGAAGCTTATTGATCAGGAGATGGGTCTTGCCCGTCCCCGGGCCTGCGCTGACATAGATGAGCGGGGCATCGCAGAGGACAGCATCTTTCTGCTCGTCATTGAGCCCGGCCAGTTCGTCGGAGCTTGTACAGCCGATGAACTCCATCGTTGCTTCGTCCGGGAGCACTTCCGTGGCGAGATAGATCAGCCGGACGATCATGCTGTAGAACGTGATATACGTGGCCTTGTCGACGGCCGTGTTGTGGTGAACGACGTCATTGAGCCGGTCCTTCAAGGCGAAGGCCGACTTGGAAACCTCGTTGATCTTGCTCCACTTGAAGAACTCCTTTAGGGCATCTGCGAATGTGCCGTAGCTGTGCGTGATCTCGTTGTAGAAATCATGGGCGATGGTGCGCATGGCCTTGGCCTTATCGGTCCAGTCACTATCCGGTTTCAGATAGTAATACTTGAGCATGTCGTAAAACTCTTGTACCCTTTCGTCTCTCATTGTCTTATACCCCCAATGTTTGCGAAATTCAGGTTCGCTTCCCGTTTATACCTTTGCAGTGTTAATCCCGCAGATTATGACCTATAAGGATCTTCTGTTTACCCCCGTTGTCGGAACCGGGCACGGTACTGTGTTACAGGCAATCGTCCGGTTCGAAAACAATATGGGACTCTCTGTGCTCCAGGGTCCTGGGACGCTGACTTCCGCGGACCGTCCTTACGAGGCTGCGGTTTTGTCTTTCTCTTCCGATGGGACTTACTCGGTTGTGTACCCAGAGTTTACTCATAACGACGTGCTCTGTTACCTCACGGCCGAACAGGTCTCGGAATATATGGTATTAGTCAGTGCCGGGACTCCTATCGTGGCAACTTAATCTCTTATAGCAGAGAATCGCCACCTGTGGCAGGGAAGGCCCACTCAAAGATAGCGATTCTGTTTGATAATACAAAGCTAAGAACACACACTGTGTTTCTGAATGCTATATGATTTCGGATGGAAGACCATAGGCTTTCATCTGTTGCGCAACCCGCTTCTGTAAAGCTTTTAGTGCCTCTTTCTTCTCGGCGAGTAAGGGCTTAAGGATGGTCTCCATAGCTGGAGTGTCACAAATATGCCAGCCTGACCCATCTGCAAGATAGGGACACGGAAGGCACTCGCACGGGTGATGAAGGAAGTAATTAATTGCAAAGGCCTGCGTTTGCAAAAGAGCTTCCCGTTTATATGTGTATTCTGCAAAGCGGAGGCAGGAGCGATGTTTGCCGTAATCATCAATAACAGAGAAATGGTAGCAGAAAAGAAAAGGCTTCCCAACACGTGCGTTGAAGTACCGGATATCTGTTGTGTCTTCACTGGTCCCTAACACTTTGTTCTTCTTTTGGAGAGAAAGAACTTCATTAGAATTACAAAGATAAGCAAGGCTCTCTCTCCTGAAACGATTAAGTGTAATGATGGGGAAATTTTTCCAAGGTTGGAAATACAGTTGGTCCCAAGGGTATTTGTCGTTAACATGGATCACCCTTTCTAATTGGCAGGCGGAAAAGAACTTTTCTGTACTCTCTATCCAGGAGCAGCCACCGGTATTATTCGTACGGGAGGATGCAAAATCTTCCAGTTCCGTGTCGGACATGGAACTGGGATCTGCAGCGAACAATGGAGAGCCCAAAAACTTTGTAATCAAGTTGTTGTACTCGTTGTAAGTCTTCTCTGCGTCAATCTCCCGTTTTTGGGATCCACTGCTTATAAGGGTCCAGGACATAGACTGCAGTTTTATCGTTCCAAAAGTCCAGAGGCAATGCCGTCTGCGTTCTGAATGAGCGAAACCAGTGGGGTCTTTGCCTTCGCTGCGTTAAAACTCTCCTTGTGCTCTGCGCTCTGCATGGGCATATCCCAGGCAGTCATGTGCCAGCGGATGGCCAGCATCTCTTCAGGGGTGAGTTCAAGGCCCCATGAGAGAAGCAGGATGACGGACTTCTCGCCGTGACCCAGGGGGAGTCCCATGTTGTAGTCCACCGAGTAGCCGACATACTTCTCCCAGAAGCCGTCCTCGTTCTTGCGGCTGAGGATCCCTTCCTTGTAGATATCTATCTTGCACACGTCATGGAGCAGCGCGCAGATAGCAACGCTCTCCAGGGGGAGTTGTGCCTCTAGCTCAGGTTTCATGCGGATAATCTGCTCCCGGAGCATAACGGCAGCCTCATAGACGTTCATGGAGTGCTCAGCCAGGCCGCCCTTGCATGACAGATGGAAACGGCTGGATGCGGGGGCCTCGAAGAAGCCGAGTTCTTCAAGCTTGGAGATAACAATGTCGATACCTTTGCGACCTGTGTTAGAGAGTATTTCTGAAAAAACAACTTTATTCATACTGTTATTAATTACGAATACAAAAATAGTGAATTACAGCGAAATGAATATTCGCCATGCATTCTTAAACCGATAGAGATTGTATGTAACGCCTAATATTTTTCGTATATTTGAAAACAATTCTCTTCGCTATGTATAATATAACAAGGTTTATTTCTGATAGTCATATCGGGATCGGGACTACAGATGGGAAATGTGATACAATCATTCCACCTCTCTATAAGAGGGTTGTGATACTTCGCCCTGGTTTATATCTTGCTATGAATGATGATAATAAATGGGGGATACTTAATGACAAGAATCAAGTCGTTATTTCGTTTGAGTTCGAATACATAGAACCTCTCGAAGTTGGGAATTATTTTGCCGCAAAAAAGAACGATTCTTTGAGTTTGTTTTCCCTCAGTGGTCAACTTGTTTCAGGTGAAGAGTTTGAAAAGCTGGAGAGTCTTGGACCTGGCCTATTTCTTTTTGCAAAACATGGCCTTTATGGAGCTCTTGATAAAAATGGACATATAATCCTGCCCTGTGACTTTGAAAGTATTCGTCTTGTGTGTCACGGCCGTTTTCTTATTGCCTCATGTCATGGCCAAGTAAGATGTTTTAAAAGGGGGGGAGAGGAAATCCTTCTAAAGCCCCGAAGTGATTTTGAAGCTTGCAAAAGTAATGACGACGGTTATCTAAGAACTACTGAGAAGGGACTAAGAGGTCTTGCATATGCAGTGGATGAAGATTTTTGTATTGAAATAATCCCTTGTCAATATCATAGTATAAGTGAGAGGAATCTTGGCTCCGGCCATGAGCCTGTTATTACTCTGAAACGCGATTTTGGTTTTAAAGATAACTATCTGTTAGTCTCAACAATGAGTGATGGTACTCTTTTATATGGGTTCATTGATTGGGAAAACAACATAAGGGTTCCTCTAGTCTATGAAGATGCAGAAGCCTTTGGTTCTTTTAGCTATTTCGACTTCAGGACTTTGGATTTTACATCGGTTAAGTTAAATGAGAAGTGGGGAATAATTGATAGGCAGGGTAAGTGGTTAACTCTTCCCAGATGGGATTCAGTAGAGGTTATTAATCACCATGGCTTATGTATTGTCCGCCAGAATAATAAATATGGCGTGTATAAGGTCACGGGCGAAGAAGTTTTATCATGCTCATATGATCCTGACTGCATGATTAAGCCTTTTTTCACTGTGGGAAAGACACAACTAGATGAAAAACTCAGTGGGGCATTTTTATTTGAGGTAGCTGGTAAGGTTGGCCTGTATTCTAAGCGGGGTAAAACGCTCATAGAACCCAATTATTCCGATATTCAATATGCCGGAGAGGGAATATGTGCTGTATGCCGAGATAACAAGTGGGGGTATTACGACCTGATGAATGGTGAAGTCGTATCGTGTCAGTTTGAACACGTTGAGGCGTTTTCCTCCGGGCTAAGTTGTGTTTACTCGGAATATAATGATGCGCTCTGGAAATGGAAGTATCTTGTTGATAGTTTCAACTATCCCCACGAGAAAAGTGCTGTAGTGGATAGGGATGGAAACATAAAGCTTAAGGCGGACAGGATTATTCGAATATCAGAGCACTTGTTCTGGCTAGAGAATGATAACTATGGGGGAATTGTTAATTCCCAGGGAGAAACTTTATACGAATATCCAGGCCCGATACCTGAGGGTAATAGGCAGTTTAGTTTAATGGTCGAAAGTGAACGTTGCTTTATTGGTGATAATAAGGGCTTATGGAAAATTGATTTTTGGGGAGAATGCGTGATTGGAGCAAAGCAGCTATTATATGTCAAAGAAGGTGTCCCGGTACTCGAATTCAAGAATGGTCTTGCTGTGATTAATGTAGGTGGCGAGAAGAGGTACATGGATGTAGACGGAAATATGGCACCTATTTCTTAAGGCGTGCGGTTATGATATGACGGAGCTCTCCCCTTCCGCCCCGCCGCGTTACACAATTTACGTTATGTTAACTTGTGTAAACAAATCCACCCCCTAAAATGTACCGTTCCTATTTTGTAGACAAGAAAATTTAGTTTTTACTGTTTTGAGGAATGCCAGAGAGTAAGTATTATGCGTGCAGCGCGTATCAGCTGAATAGTTCTTTTGATATTTATGGGTCACACGCAAAATTCCGTGTATTTTCGCAATCTCTACTGTAAAAAAAGAAGAAAGAATAACCATAAAGTCTAAATACCTTAGGCATACCAATCCCTCCTCTTCTCGATTGCAAATATAGGAATTAATTTAATACCGGCAAGCGCTGGGCGCTGGAGGAGTACGATGCCTTATTCTGGGTGTGTGCGGCCAATGTCCCAATGCCTTACCGCGTGTTCCGCAAAAAAAAGTGACTGTATTTCAGCATTATTTTGTATATTCGTAAGTTTAGAGGCAATTTGTTTATCTTATGAATAAATTCAAGTTTCTCGCAATGCTTGTTGCCATTGTGCTTTTGCTGGTAGTGACCGGCTGCAAGAAAGAGTCTTCCATCAATATCCAGGAACTGGAACAAAGCCTCGTGGGCCTATGGTGGGATGAGTTTGAATATGAAGACGTGACGGAGGACGGCGTTCCTTTCAGCCGCGTACTTTTGGCCGTGAGGGCCGATGCCGACCACACGGGCTGCATTTACCTGGGCGTGTTTGATGACAATAGCGACAAGCCGCTGGTTGTCTATGGCGGCCCTGTTGACGCCGGCTTCACCTGGAAACTGCTCAGTGACGGCAGCCTGGTGTTGAGTGACCCGACCTCCGGCGAAAGCCTTCTGATGACCCGCGCCGATGGGGAAAACTACGGCGACACAATAACTGATGTCTCCGGCACCAGCATGATCTACACCGCCGATGGCCTGACGATGAACAACGTCAGCTATTCCGGCACTCTAACAAAGGCCGATGTAGATGAACAGACCGACATCATGGGGAAAGTCGCAGGCGAAGTGGGTCAGCTGTCTGAAGCCACTGCGTCTGACTATGGCAAGGTGGTGTGCGACAAAGGACATCTGCACCCGGCAAAGACTGCCGTGCCTGATGGCTGCACCGCCGTCGGCATACTGGGTAAGGTATCGTCGACGGGACACGGTCTGATTCTGGCGTTGGAGGATACTGAAGAATGGCCGGGGACTACTATATTTAGTTGGTCTTGGCCAATCGAGAATTACGCGGGCGTTGTGCTGAAAGTGGTGCCCGATAAAGCTCGTGGCCCACTGACGAATTATACCAAGCTGGGCGAGACCCCCGTGTCTAACTGGGGTGTGGCAATGAAGGATGTCTACGAAGCGATATTCACGAATCTTGGCTCGACAACGGAAGATAGAAACGGCAAGCTTTACGACAGCAACGTTAATGCGTATCTCACTATGGGCGTCGGAGGCAAGGAGTTAACTGGCACTTATTGGTCTATTTATAAAAGCACCAACTATTCTAGTTGGGTGTTCTCTGACAAATCTTGGAATGTCGGTGACATAAGACGTTGGTTCAAAGTCCGCCCCGTGATGTGCTTTGATGGAGAAGCCGCTCCGCTCTCTGCCGCTACAACATCTGACGTCGGCAGGGTGGTGTGCACCGCAGGCCATATGCACGACGCGAAGACTGCCGTTCCCGCAGGCTGCACCGCCGTGGGCATCCTGGGCAAGGTGACAGAGACGGGCCACGGCCTGATTCTCGCCCTGCAGGACGCAACGGCGCAGACCGGGAACACCATCAACGGCTGGACATCTACGACCGACTACGCCAGCACCACGCTGAAGGTGCTTCCCGACGATGCCGCCCGCGGCGCTAACCTGACGAGCTACACCACGCTGGGCACTACCGCCGTGTCTAACTGGGCCGTGGCGCAGAAGAGCGACTACGAGGCGATATTCACCAACCTCGGCTCGACGACTGGTAACAGCGAGGGCACGACTTACGACGGCAATGTGAATGCGTATATCACTACAGGCATCGGCGGTGCGGCAATATCTGGCAGTTGTTGGTCTGCTACGGAGTACGATGGCGGCAACGAATGGGCCTTCAACAGTGTTTGGTGGGGCTACAGCGAAAAGACGACTAGCCTTAGTGTCAGGCCGGTGCTCGGCTTCTAACACCGCGACAGCGGCAGTAGATACCACAGGGGAGGGCGGCCCAGCAAGGGCCGCTTTCTCTGTTTTAACACATCCTGCCATCCTATGGACAATGCATCTTCACGGGCACAATTGCTCGGGCACTTCCTCAGCTTCTTTCTGCCTGAGGGCTTTTGGACTATTTCGAGTTAGTGTGGGCGGAGAGCCAGTCCCTCGACAGCAGGGAAAGTAAGAAGGATATTATATGGCTGACACCAGAGGGGAAAAGCGTTGTCCTGAACATGTATCGCCTGAGTACTATCTTCGGATAACCGCCCACGGAAAATTGCAGGTGAGCCAGAAAATGCCTATATTCGAATCACTAATCGGTCAAATAATGGATACAAAAACAATGCATAAACTGGGATGGCTCTTTCCTGCACTGGTTGTTGCCATCAACGCCACTATGATTCTCCTTCTTTGGAGCTCCTTGCCGGAAAACCTTCCGGCGCATTTTGACTTGGAAGGGAGCGCCAGCGGTTCCATACCGCGCACGACGCTTCTTTTCTATCCTTTGATAGGTGCGGTTATCGGCCTGGTGGCCTATTGGATCAGGTGCCGCGTCGATAAAGAGTATTTCAATGGAGGACTGCTGATTCTTACTTTCGGCATAGAACTGATCATCCTTTCGTCAACGCTGGTTACCCTCACGCAGGGCACGAAACCCTTCTTCATGCTCGCAGAACCTGTCATTCTGGTTATTGCGCTCGCGGCTTTTATTGTCGGACTTGTTAAATCCAGAAGACGTTGACTCCCAAACATGGAGGGAATGAGAGAACAAGGACTAAGCGGGAACGCGTTGAAGGTCATTGCCATCGTGGCCATGACCATTGACCACCTTGCCTGGATGGGCATAGAGACCTATGTACAGGCCGAGACGCCGCTCCAGATATTCCTGCACAGCATAGGACGTCTGACGGCGCCCATCATGTTCTTCTTCGTAGCCGAAGGCTATCACTATACTCACAATTACCGCCGCTATCTGGGAAGGCTTTTTATGCTGGCTGTAGTGAGCCACTTCGCTTTCTGCTATTTCAACATGTCCAGCTTTAATCCGCTGAACAACCTCCTGTTCAACGCAACCAGCATCGCCTGGCCGTTGATGTGGGGACTCATCCTGCTGAAGGTGTGGGATATGGAGAAACTGGCAACGTGGCAAAAGGTGGGGATTACACTGGTCGCTTGCGCTCTTACATGCACTTCTGACTGGAGCTGTGCAGCTCCGTTGGCAATCCTTATGATAGGCCGCAACCGGGGTGATTTCCCCAGGCAGATGCTATGGATGATGCTCGTCATTTCGCTCTATGCCATCGCCTTCGGAGTCTTTCATAGCCAAACCTATGGCCTGGTCCACATGGCATGTGCCCTTGCGATTCCGCTGCTCGCGATGTACAACGGACAGCGGGGCCGATGCCGCTGGATGGGCAAGTTCTTCTACTATTACTATCCCGTCCACATGGCCTTAATCGGCCTTTTGGCAAGAATGATATAATACTGAATACCCATGATAAAGATGTTCGTCATGCATACCTGCCCCGACTGCGAATACGTGGAAAAGCAGGTCGAAGGTAACCCCAATTTCGAGGTGATTGATATCGGGAAGCACGTTAGGAACTTGAAGAAGTTCCTGGATTTGCGCGATTCTCATCCCGCTTTTGCCGAGGCAAAGGCCATTGGCGATGTGGGCATCCCGTGCTACGTCCTTGAAGACGGGACGGTGACGCTGTATTCGAAGGACGTCGGCCTGAAGCCCCGCCCGGAAAACTACGGTGGCGCCGCCTGCCGCATCGATGGAAAAGGTTGCTAAATCCCAATGTCGTATAAGCTTCATATCGGAATCCTTCTTTTACTGGCCGTAAACACTTTTGCCATGTCCCGTTACCCCGAATCCCAGAAAGTGAGAAAGCCCGCCGTCGCAGGCTCTTTCTATCCCGTCTCTTCCAAGGAAATCAAATCCATGCTTGGTCCTTGGATGCATCCATCCGGGAATGTAGCCCCACAGGCACTCATCGTGCCCCACGCAGGATATGTCTTCAGCGGGGAGGTGGCGGCATCGGCCTTCAACCAGATTCCTCGTGGACATCGCTATGAGCGCATCTTCCTCCTTGGACCGAGCCATCGGGTTGGATTCAACGCAGCCAGTGTGGATACCTTGTATTCCTTTGCCGAAACGCCGCTGGGGCAGGTTCCTATCGATATCGCCATCGGAAATGAGCTTATCAAGAGGGGAGAGGGCGCCTTCACTTTCCGCTCCGACGCCCACGACCGGGAACACTGCCTGGAGGTCCAGCTGCCACTGATGCAGATGGCCTTTGACGAGGTCCCGCCGATAGTGCCCATTGTCATCGGCTCGCAGCACCTCGATGTCCTCCAGCAGATTGCAGAAGTCCTGGAGCCGTATTTCACACCCGAGAACCTCTTTGTCATCAGCTCCGACTTTTCCCACTATCCTTCCTACGAGGACGCGAAGAAGTCAGATCTCTTCCTGGCCGAAACCATCACTTCGGGCGGCTTGGAGGACTTCCTGAAAGCGCTCACATCCATCGACAAGATGGACTTCCGAGGCGAGGACACCGCCGCCTGCGGGGCCTGCGCCATAGCGGTCCTTCTGGATATCATGGACGCCCAGGGCCGAGGCTACTTCGAGGCCGAACATGTCATGTACCGCAATTCCGGGGATTCTGTGTATGGCGATAAGGACAGGGTGGTAGGCTACAACTCGATAGTGTTCACTAGAAAGGAGAAGCCTGTCAAGGACACCTCAGACCATCTGTTTAACTTCTCGGACCAGGAGAAGAAAGCCATGATTGCCACTGCCCGGCAGGCCATCTATTCGGCCCTCCGGCTGAACTACGACGGTGATGCCCGGCCTGTGGGTATCCTCAAGGAGAAGGGCTACGGTGTCTTTGTTACGCTGCAGATGAACGGTCGCCTCCGCGGCTGCATCGGCCGATTCACCTCCGATGACACGCTCGCGGAAACCATCCGGGAGATGGCGCAGAGTGCCGCTTTCCACGACCCGCGATTCCCGTCGCTTTCCAGAAATGAAGCCCACCAGATAGACATCGAGGTCTCCGTCCTCTCGCCCCTTAAGAAGATCGAATCCATCGACGAGTTCAAACTGGGCCGCGACGGCATCTATATCATCAAAGGCCGCCATCACGGCACTTTCCTCCCGCAGGTGGCCGAAGAGACCGGCTGGGACACGGAAGAGTTCCTGGGCCACTGTGCCCGCGACAAGGCAGGCATCGGCTGGGACGGCTGGAAGGACGCCGACCTCTATACCTATCAGACGGAAGTGGTGAACGAATCCGAACTGTAATGAAAGAAGCCCGCTTTTATACGGCTACCGAGGACGGAGTGCAGTGCCAACTCTGTCCGCATCACTGCCATATCAAGGAAGGCGGCAGGGGACTCTGCCGAAGCCGAGAGTGCCGGGACGGCAAGCTGTATGCGCTTTCTTATGGTCGACCATGTGCCCTTGCCATCGACCCCGTCGAGAAAAAGCCCCTGAATCATTTCATGCCAGGGACACACTGCCTCTCCCTCAGCTGCACGGGCTGCAATCTCTCCTGCCGATGGTGCCAGAACAGCGACATCTCTCAGGTAAATCCGGAAGCGGTAGATTCCGCCGAATGGTCTCCGGAAGAGATGGTCGATGCCGCCATTCGACGCGGCCTTCCATCCATCGCTTACACCTACACCGAGCCCTTTACCTGGTGGGAATACATGTATGACATCGCCGTTCTTGCGCACGAAAAGGGACTGAAGAACATCCTGGTATCGGCAGGCTACGTAGAGAAAGAACCCCTGCAGAAACTGCTGCCATATTTGGATGCCGCCAACATCGACATCAAAGCCATGGACGATGCCATCTACCGCAAATACTGCGGTGCAACCCTGGTCCCCGTGTTAGAAAACATCCTTACGATGCACTCCGCTGGCGTTCACGTGGAAATCACCAACCTGCTGGTTACCGGCCTGAACGACTCCGAAGAGCAGGTCTCGGCCCTCTGCCGCTGGATGGTGGACAACGGCCTCCAAGATGTCCCGCTCCACTTCAGCCGCTTCTTCCCCCGATACCGTTTTACCGACGTGGGCCCCACTCCTAAACCAACCCTTCTAAAGGCCCGCGACATCGCCCATTCCCTCGGCCTCAAAACCATCCACCTCGGCAACATCTAATCCGCTCCGACCAACTTCCGTCAGCACATCGGACTGGGCACTTCGCGCCCGCCCGCCGCACTGCCGTGAAGTCCGTCTCCGCTAGTCGGCGCTTGAGACATCTACGTCGGCAAGCCGCCGCAGAAGTCTCACGGCTCCACAGACTCTGTCACTTGTGCCGTCCGGACTACGTCCGCCAGCCCAAGCGCCAGAGACTGTTCCACCGCCGCGCCTCACTCCGCCCGTCTGTCGGCAAAAGCCGCCAGACCGGCTATCAAATGGATAAATAAGGTGGTGAGTTACCACCTTTAAAAGTGGTATGCCTTAGATGGAGGGAATGATGAACACATCCCACTGCCCATCTTTCTCCCTTCGGGCAATATACCCCTTGTCCGTCATCGATTTCAGATGCTTCTGGATGGCTGACGTGTTGATTCCGATGGTTTTGGCCAGCGAGGCAATCGTGACACCAGGTTCGCTCATCAGGATATTCAGGATACGCCCGGAGTTTGCACTGCGGAATGCAATCCGCTGGCCGTCGTACCACCAGACATTCTCGTCACGGGTCTGGACGAAGTCTATATCATTCTTGACCTCTTCGGTCACCATTTTCTTGAACCAGTTCACGAAGTTTCTGGCTTCACGCAGGCTGGCATGGGAACCGTCGCTGGGAACAGGGCCTACCACCAGATCGGACTGATGGAGCGCCTCCAGATAATCCTTTTTCTTTCGGCTCCTCACAACCACCATGGGGTAATCGTGACGGGCTAGGATATAGTTGACCAGCAGACGGGCAATACGGCCGTTACCGTCCTCGAAAGGATGGATACGGATATAGCGGTAGTGGAAGAGAGCCGCCAGTTCAATCGGGCTGTATTCGCCGGATGCCTCGGCCTGGTTATACCAATCTACCAGGTCCGTCATCAGGGCCGTAGTCTCCTCGGGAGACGCGTACTCGAAGCGGTCTCCATAACGTGTAATCACACTGTTGGGACGCGTCTTGTATCGGCCGGCATGAATGACGTAACTGGTCACGGTTCCGTCGGGCAGCGTGCGATAGACCGTATAGTCCTCGCGTAGCAGTACCTGATGGAGTTGGCGGATGAAGGTCTGTGTCAGGGGAGTGTCCTTGATGGTACTCTGCTCCTGCATCATCTTCAGCCCTACGTTGCTGGCCTTCATCTCCTCAAAGTCCTTCATCTCGGCTTCCCCAACCACCTTGCCGAAAAGCAACAGAAGCTCCGTCTGGCCATAGGTCAGAGTATTGCCTTCAATGTGGTTGCTGTTGTAGTTGAACTCGACAGTAAACTTACGACTTAACCGGTCTCTGTCCCTGTCAGAGAGAGGCTGCATGGCGCACCATTGTGCATATATATCTTCCCAATTCATAGTCTGTAATTTCTGCAAATATAGTAAAAAGGTGGTAACTTACCACCATTTAACGATAAAAATGTTTACAAAACAGTCTTTTGCCAGGCTATCAATTCCCCGAAATTCTCCTCTATATCATCCTCATCCATCCCCACGACATCCGCCACTTCGGCCATATCCATACCCCGGGACAAAAGCTTCTTGGCAATATCCATCTGCGCATTCAAGTACCCGCCGCCATCATACGCATCAAACTCTTCCTTCAGTTCCTTCTCAAAGAACTTGATAAACCATTTGTAAATTAACGTTCTCATAATCATTGAATTAATCGCTATAAACACTCTTTCCGAAGAAGAACCCCACCACATCCGCAGCCCCATTCTCCTTCAGCTTCCTCGCGCATTGCACGAACGACATCCCGCGCGTAGTGATATCGTCCACTAGAAAGATCCGCTTCCCCTGAATCTTCTCCCGATCGAAAGACAGATTCCAGGTGGTGTCATCCCCCTTGGCCGATTCCCGACTGGCACTCCGGTCCCGCGTTACCCGAATCCAGCCTCTCCCATCCACCACCGGCACCTTGGAGCGCACCTTATTCGCCAGCTCATTGTACCGCCGGTTCGTCCGCTCCTGCGTCGCCGCCGGGATATAGCACACCGCCCACTTCTTCAGATCGTCCTTCCAGAAATGCCCCAGCAGATAGTGCGCAAGGATATCGGCCGACCGGTCCGCGAACCGCCCGTCCTTCACCCCCAGCAGAAACTCCCGCACCCGAATCTGCTCCGCCGATAAAGCCGCATCCGGATACTTGTTCTTGGGGTAGTAGTCCATGCAATACACCGCCCGATACCCCCGAATCTCTATCTCATGGAACATCCCGCCCAGATAGTCCGTCTGTCCCTTCGTCCATCGCTCCCACTCCGGATATCGTCGTCGGAACCAGGGCCTGCCGGAATACGACCGCTCCTTCCTATAGTTCGAATAACCATAGGAACGCTCCCTTGGTCTCCTGCGCCTTGAATAATATCTTCCCTTCGCAAGAGGCTCGGGTCTGCGGGAGAATAAGCCGATAACCCACTTCACCCCGCAATAGAACAGAATTCCGCCAAAGGCTACGCCGGTGAGCTCGAATACGGCATTGGCAATATCAACACCACTCATAATAGCTGACAAGGGGGATAACGTCCGGACCTCCGGCCGCGTCCCTTGGAGCTACAAATAAATAAACAATTATCCGTTTCATCACAAAAAGAAACGTTTAACTTTCTTCTCGTTGATTACCAATGTCTTACAAGGGTTTCTAAACGGATAATTGCAGCATTTTTGGATGGATTTTGCATTATTTGCAAAATGCTCCATTGATTATCAGGCACTTAACCACACACCCTTTTGAAACGGATAACACGCGTTTTAGAGTTTTTCGAGATTACTCCTTCCCGTTGAAGCCCTTGAGCGCCGTCTGGAACTTAGGGTACCTGGTCTCTATCAGGCAGTCCAGGGCCTCCTCGAACAGCTGTACGAGCGACACACCCTTTCGTCCCATGTTGGCCTCCAGCCACACCGAAAGCAGCCGGCCCTTCCGAAGCACATCCTCCCGAAGGCGGATACTGCTGTATCCCTGGTCCTTCACTTTCTTCTTCACCTTTACAGGTTCGCTGACGGCAGGGGAGTCCGTCTCAATCTCCTCATCCGGCTTTTTCCTTAACTGACGCCGGAACATCTCCAACTGATCCATACGCTACATTTCTTCAATTCTACTATTCTAGTTCTTCACTTGACTACTTTACGATGTTACCATATTACCACATCTGGCAATATCGTCATGCAGTATTATCGCCAAATAGTCATTTCGCTAAATCGCTAAATGGTCAATTCGCCATATGGTAATATCGCCATATCGCATCATGGCAATGCAAACATAGCGACTCTTCCATAAATAGGCAAATTTTCTCTGACTAATTCCCAAAAGTTTGGACTTAATAAAAACAATACTTACATTTGTCCCAGGTCTTTGGGATAGGAGTACCGTTTTTGAGATAACTCAAAAAGCAAGATGTGTGTTCGTGTCACGAACACTCGCCCTGACGGGCGGTTTTACACCCCACTGGCCCTGTTGAACTGTAATTTGAGTTGGATTGTGAGAGAGATTAGGAAACATTACATCAACGTACGTTTTTCCGACGAAGAACTGGAGAAACTCTTGCTCCAGATGCGGCTTTCGGGATACAGAAACCGTTCAAAATACATCCGTGAAAGGGCCATTGCCGTACGCATTCAGCGCAGGTATTATGGCCGAAATGAGGCTACGCTGATTAAACAGATTGAGCTGCTCCGGGCAGAACTCAAGCACATTGGCGTTAACTATAATCAGAGGGTCAAAGCACTGAATACCCTTGCCAAGCTCCGTGACAAAAGGGGACGTCCCATCATTAATGCCGCCGATATCGACCGCGACATGATGCAGATGAAGCACATGATGGATGGCATGGTGGAGAAGGTCAACGAAATCTATAACCAAGTAAATGAGTCTCCCGACAGTGGGGATTCCCATACATAATGTTTCACTTAATTGATTTGCGCTATGCAGACTATTATCATCACCGGGAACCTGGCCAAAGATGCCGAGGTTCTCACCAGCAAGGAGGGGAATGAACTCCTCCGTTTCGACGTGGCCGTAAACGATGGCCGTGACAAGGACGAAAAGCCCACCTATTACACTTGCCGCATGAAAAAGACAGGCGTGATAGACTACCTCAAAAAGGGCCGCTTCGTGACCGTCATGGGCTCGCTGAAGGTCAGCGTTGTCCCCAAAGATGACAAAACCTTCGTCAACCTGGATGTCTGGGTCCTGAACCTGGATCTGGCACCCATGGGCAAAGAGGGCTGAATCCTGAAGATGTACTCCATTGACCTGAGTAAACTCTGAGCACCATGGTAGTAAAGATTAACCCTCCTGCAACGCAGTGTGCAAGCGCCTTCCTCTATAACCAATTAAAGGTAGAAGGGGGAGTGGCCACCATCCTGTATGTAGCCAATGTAGATGATCCGGACAATCCCGTAGAAACTCTGGAACGCTACGAGCGTGGAAGCCTGCGCTGTGAGAAAACGTCTTTTCACATGTCCATCAACCCTTCTGACACGGACGGGATGAGCGAGGAGCAGGTCGTGGAATTTGCCAAGGAACTGATGGCAGGGCTGGGCTACGGGAACCAGCCCTACATCATTTACAAGCACATGGATACGGGTCGCGTGCATTATCACGTAGTGTCGGTCCGTGTGGACAAGGAAGGGAAGAAAATCAACGATTCCAATGAAAAACGGAGATGCCAGGCGCTCATGAAGAAACTGGCAGCCAAGTACGGTTTCACTATCGGAAAGGGCGAGAAGAAGGAAGCCGATATAGACGGGAAGGCATTTACCTCCAAGGCGGCCGCCAATTTCCTGGACCCGGAACTCTTTGAGAAATGGCTGCAGGACAACCCGCCTCCGGAAGAAATTCCGGAAGATGCGGTCATCACGGAACGCGTCCGCTACAAGAAGTTTGACCCCAAGAAAGGGGAGTATGCTCATCAGATTGAGGAGATTATGGAGCAGGCTATGAAGTATGACTTCAGGGACATCAAGCAGTTCAAAGACATGATGCGAAGCTTTCGCATCGAGGTTGAATTCCAGCGCAAGGGGCTGAGCCTTTACGTCACTTTCGCCGGACTGGACCCCAAGACCGGCAAGCGCTGTACGGAGAAAATGCATTCCACCAAACTCAACGTGCCCAATCCGGAGGCAATTTCCCTGCACATGGAGCATTGCCAGGAAAAGCCGCATGCCGAAGATAAAACCCGCGTCTGCAATGCCCTCCGCATCGCGCTGAACCACGGCACATCGGAAAAGGACTGCCGTAAGATTCTGGCAAAGATGAACATCTCGGTGGTGCTGAACAAAGCCAAGGGGGGAAGGATAGAAGACGTCACCCTCGTCGACCATCAGACAAGGTGCGTATTTCGGAGCAATGAGCTTAAAGGAATGGGCCTTGGGGCAGCGGAGTTCGAGAAGGCAAGGGTGGAGCGCTGGGGCGAGCCTCCTGCAAAGGATGAAGAAGAAAAGAAGAACTCCCAGTTCCTGGATGACCTGGAGGATATACTGGAGATCTTCTCCCATGGAAGGAACCGTCGGCACGACGACGATGTCTATAAGCGAAGCTACAGAAAAACCGGACCACGCAGGAAATACTAGCTATGGAAGTACAGACCAAACCCATATTTTCCATGTTTCTCCTCTTTGCAGGGGTGATTCTGGCGTTTATCCTTTATTATTATGCGTATCCGATGTGGGTGGCGCTGGGGGTGAGATGCGCCCTTACGGATTCGCTCATCAAGGGATTCTACCAATCCGGCGCCTTCCGCTCGCAATGGTCAGTCAGGGGAGTCTGCCTCTTTTTCTGCACCCTCTCGGTCATCGTGCGCAGCGGCAGCGGCCAAAAGACCGGCTGGATGCAAATAGTATTGCCGATGGCCATTGGCCTGGCGCTCTTCTTCACCGCTCCGCTGATGGGCGTCGGCGTCGTCTTTGTTCTCTTTACGCTGGCAGGGTTCATCCTCTATCTGATCGGCGCCATCGCGCTGGGACGCCTGTACCACAGCTTCGACGGAAACCTCCCTGACTATTTCGACACCTTCCCGCAATGCGAGGAGCTCATCGAGAACGAAGACAGCGTCAACATCCCCATGACCTATCAATATAAAGGCAAACGCCACAGGGGCTACATCAATGTAGTTTCCCCGCAGCGCGGCTGTATGATTCTGGGAACGCCTGGCTCCGGAAAATCCTACAGCATCTACGGTCCGTTCATCCGAGGAATGATCCAGAAAGGCTATTCGCTCTGCGTCTACGACTACAAGGCGCCGGACCTGACACACCGCGTCCTGAACGAGCTCATGGACAACTATGACAGCTATAAAGGGCCGAAGCCGCATATGTATGTAGTCAACTTCGACAATCCGCCCTATTCCCACCGCTTTAACCCCATCCACCCACGCTACCTGAAGGATCCGGTGGATTCCACGGAAATCGCCGAGCTTATCCTCAAAAACGCCAACCGGGGCTCCGAGAAAGGGGAGGACTTCTTCTCCATGAGTGCCCGCTGCTACGTAGACCTGCTCATCTGGTTCCTAAAAATCTATCAGGGAGGCCGATACTGCACCTTCCCGCACCTCATCGAGCTCATGGGCCAGGATTACCGCAACGTCTTCGACGTGCTGGAGAAGTTCCCGGAGCTGGAAGTCAAGCGCAACACCTTTGCCGATGCCATGAAGGACAAAGCCTTCGAGCAGCTCCAGGGACAGATTGCCTCGGCCCGCGTGCCTCTGAACCGATTCGCTTCCAAAACCCTCTACTGGGTGCTTTCAGGGGATGATTTCTCACTGGATATCAATAACCCAGACGAGCCCAAAATCATCTGCATCGCCAACAATCCGCGCCGCCAGAGCGTCTATGGGACCACCCTCGCGCTCATGATGTCCCAGCTCTTCAAAGAAGTCAATGTTCCGGGCAAGAACCACTGCGGCATCCTCATCGACGAGCTCCCTACCATCTATCTGAAGGGGCTGGACAACCTTATCGATACGGCCCGCAGCAACAAAGTCGCCGTCGTCATCGGCGCCCAGGACAAGTCCCAGCTGGTCCGTGACTACGACACAAAAGAGTCTGATGTCATTTTCAACACCGTCGGCAACGTCTTCGCAGGTTCCGTGAAAGGGGACACGGCCGAGGATTTGAGCCGATCCTTTGGCAAGGTAGACCATCCCACCTATTCGCTCATGCAGAGCGACACCAACGACCAGCTGACGTTGGACTTCGAATTGAGGGACCTCCTGCCGCCAGACAAGATAGAAGCCCTTTCGCAAGGCAGCTTCTGCGGCTACGTGGCCGATACCTATAAGCAAAAGATACATCCAAAGATCTTCTGCGGGGAAGTAGACGCCGGTGCACCGCCCAAAAGCCAGGAGAGCGTTCCCCGCCTGACCGACCTCACAGACGAACAAATGAACACGCTGGTGGAGCGCAATTACCAAAAAATCCGCCAGGACGTGGCGGATTTCTTGCAGTTTGAACTTAATAATCCTGATGTCTAAGCTTCAGTCTCTTCCTCTTTGGGTTCCAGATACCAGACGAATTTGTAGCCGAGGGCCTCAGCCATCTCCTCCATATCCGAGCAGCGGCAGTCATCCACGGCAAAGCGGGTACTCATGCTCTGCTTGGCCATTCCGCAGCGGCGGGCAAGTTCGGCGATGGACATGTTGTTGTCCACCAAAATGTCGAAGAACGGGCGCAGACGCATACCCTTCTTTTTGCCCGGGAGTACACGGCGAACATTGCGTAAAATCGGCTTCTCAGAAGCCTCTTGGGCCTTTTTTGCGCCCTTTTGATCTTCGTTAGTTTTCATGATTCGTTGTCTCAAAATTTGTTTTTTTGGAAAGACAGTCTTTTCTTTGCCTTTGACAAACAATTTCGTCTCGCGACAAATTTGTTATAGTTGTATTAAGAATATTTCTGTCTTAGTCCAAAATTCTTGGACAAAGGTAAAGAGAAAAAAACGAAGAAACAAGAAAAAAGACAAAAATTTTTTGACGATGTTTGACAAACAGCTTTGTAACTACCCGCTGGAGAAGGTCCTTGAGGCGTTGGGCGCTAAGCGGGGGACCGTGAAGGACATGTGGTATTCGCCCTTCCGGAACGAAGATGACGCCTCGCTACACGTAGACCGGCAGAAAAATGTCTGGTACGACCACGGTGCAGGCGTCGGCGGCACCAATGTCAAACTAGTCATGCTCACCCTGCGTTGTAACAAGTTCGAGGCCGAGAAGTTCATTGCATCCCTCTCGCCAGCCTTGCAACCGACTGAAAAGCCGAAACCGGAACGTCCTAAAAGGAGCATCAACTACGTCAAGCCCCTCCGGAGCAACTACCTGGCCCGCTATCTGGAAATCCGCAAGATCCCCCTCAATCTGGCCGTCATTTACTGCAAGGAAGCCCAGATCCACAACGCTGAAAACGGCAGGAACTACCTCACTGTAGCCTTCCCCAACAACGCCGGCGGTTACGCCCTGAGCAACCCTCTCGGCCTCAAATCCTCCTTCGTGGCCGGCATCACCACCCTCAATACCGAAGCAAAGATGACCACCCAGCCATCCTCCAAGAAGGTCGCCGTCTTCGAAGGCTTCTGGGACTTCCTGTCCTGGCAAGTTATGCAGGGGGCCGAAAAACCCAACTGCGACGTCGTCGTGCTCAACTCCGTCAACAACCTCGCCAGAGCAGTCGATTACATCCGCGCCCACGACAGCGCCTACTGTTTCTTGGACAACGATGCAGCTGGGAAGCGTTGCCTCCAGGCCATCACGGACCTCATGAAAGACAAAGAAGTCGTCGACATGTCTAACCTCTACAGCCAGCACAAGGATCTGAACGACATGCTCAAAGCCTCCCGAGGCTATTCCTCCAACATGCGATTAACCCCTTAAAGTGAGAGAGATATGGAAAGCGTAAGAGACATCATGCAGGAGCTGGAATCCTGCTCCAATCTTATCGCGGAAGCGATTATCCGAAAGACAAACCCGTACTCTGACGACATCAGCGAGAACCAGGCCCGCAAGGCGTACGGGATCAAATGGCTCAGAAAAATGAAGGCCGAAGGACTGGCAAAGTATGCCAGAGTAGGGGGGCGCGTACTATACAGCCGCCATCAATTGGACTGCCTCCGCGCTGCAGAAAGGGAGCAGGCCAAGCTGATATTCAGGAAACTGGGAAAGGACAAATAAAAAGGTCCCGATTGCTCGGAACCGTAAACACACATTGTTTCAAGCTGTCGTGAGATACTTTGGAACGGTTCAAGGGAGGGCGAGATGCTTAGAGGCGCCCTCCCTTTTTCATGCCGCCCACTTGAACAGATCCAGAACCTTCTTGTTTGCATCCCACAGGATGGCCCAATTCTTCTTTACATAGATGTCTGTCACTTTCATGTCACGGTCAACATGGCACAGGCAGTCGTTGATCACGCCTTTTGTCACACCATTAGCATACGCAATGGTAGCCCAGGAATGGCGTGCCCAGTACAAAGTAACCTTGGGGGCATTGATCCGTTCACAGAATTTATCAAGCCCGGCATTCACATTTTCTCCAAAAATCTGATAAGACGTATACATAGAGGAAAACTTGAACGCCATGTCCTTGTTGCCGGAGAGATACTCGCCGATGATTTCCTTGATGGCAGGCTCAATCCGCACGAACATCTCGGCCCCGTCATCCCGCCGCCCCCGCGTCTTCGTCCGGAAGTAGTGCAGGACATCATCCTTGTCCAACTTGCAGGAATAAAGGTCCGGGCAGTTCATGCCCATCAAGGCGAAACTGATCAGGAACACATCCACACCCAGTTTCTCCCGGCCCTTGAGCTGCGACCGTATCGCAATCATTTTCTGCACGAATTCTGCTTCGACAGCACGGTGCTTTGAGGCCTTCTGGCGCGGTGGTTTATAGAATTGGAAAGGATTCCGGATGCGGATGTTGCCCAGCTCCTCATCATTGTACTTGAGCCGGGCCTGCCCGTGAATAAAGGCGATGCAGTTCGTATACGCGCTTACCGCACGAGCCCCGTCTCCATACTTACTCCTAAGCCAGCGCTCCCAATCCCGCATTAAAGAAGAGGTAAGGCGGGATATATCAAAGGTATCCTCGTTGATATATGCCTTGAAGGAATTCAGGGCCGACTGATACGTCTTCTGGGACTGACCGCTCTTCTGGGCAATAACCTCATCGGCAAAGGTGTAGAAGTCTAATTTGAACTCATCTTCCTTACCATAGGTGGCTAGATAGCGCTCAACATCGTCCAGCGTCATTCCGGCCAGCGTATCGGATTTAAGCTCTGTAAGCCTTTTCTCCGTCTCCAGAACAAGCTCGTCCAGCGTGGTCTTCAGGGGCTTATAAGTGATTTTGCCACCTTTGTAGTGCTCTTTGTGAACTACAATACTGGTTTTGATTAACTTCGTAGAACCCTTAAGCCCAAGACGGAGACGGACATAATTGGTCCCATTCTTCTTCCAAGTCGAGTCCAGAACTACCGGAGTGACTGATACTGTGTAAGTTACGGTCTTCATTTTCTTCAAGCATTTTTCAAATAATGGTTAAACATATAGGTTCTGGTCCCATAATTTGAAGGATGCTTTACGCCAAAACTGGGGTAACAAAACGGGGTAACATGGCATTTGACTGCACAAATACTGGCCGTTTTTTCATCCAGGGATAGCTGTTGCAAGTTTTTGAAGCAGTTGAAAGCCAAAAACGATGGCGATACTGATAATCAAACACTTACGCCTCCCATTTTCTTCAAGCATTCTTCAAACTTTTCGAGAAAAAGGTTCGAAAAAAGCTCGAACTTTACCGTAAACACACTAAAAAAGGCTCTAAGTTTCAACGCTTAGAGCCTTTCTAACTGATTGATTTTCAATCATTTAAGGAGTGGAGCATAGGAGAATCGAACTCCTGACCTTTTGAATGCCATTCAAACGCTCTACCAACTGAGCTAATACCCCGTTTTCCCTTTTTGGGATTACAAAGGTAGTGCTTTTTTCGGAAACTGCAAGAAAATTTTGCAAGAATTTAATAATTACATAACTTTGCAAAACGTTTTGCATGGGGGTGTTTTGGTTTTGACAGCGTTGATGCAGGACGGTAAGCATGCCGGGCGTGGAGGCCTTGCCCGTAAATCTCAGACCTCGAAAAATCAGTTGCCAACAACAACTACGCACTCGCTGCTTAATTCGCCCAAGGCAATTAGCTTAATCCGCGCGGCCAAGGCTGCCGCGCCGACGAGTATCCCTCGGACATTCCGCCCTGTATTGTCCGGCCCAGGGGTATCATCCAGACAGGGACGCTCCGGCGGACGCCTCTAAAGCCGGCTAAGACTTAAAGGCTAAGGACGGGTTTGCCCGCCATCCGGCTGGCCCGTCACAAAAATCAAAGGACGGATAAGCATGTAGAAAGCCGCCAGGTACGGCGTTTGGACAGCGGTTCGAGTCCGCTCACCTCCACAGAAAACCGCTTCTGAATATGTTCAGAGGCGGTTTTCTTATTTTATATCCCAAATCGTATCCCAAAAATCGTTCAAATAACTCCATTATAATCATTTGGAGTCATCTGGTTTTTCCTGGCTTTCGGTCTCGAGTGATTTGACCTTGGCTTTTACAAATTTCTTCTGTTTACTCCACATCTTCTGGACATAGTCATAAGCTTTTTGGGGCTCATCCATACCCAATTTGACGGATACATAGTACGCGCGCTTTGCATATGCATCTTTTGTGTAATACAACTGATAATGGCTGTAACCGTATATGATTAAGCTGAGTACTAACGCCACAATCGCTATATACACTAGACGCTTCGTTCTAATCTCCCCAAACAGGGGGCGCCGGTTAATTGACCGGTAGTTTTTAGAGAAGTCGCGAAGGACTTCTTCCGCATCATTTGTCAAGCTGGCCCTTGGATGCGGACTATCTCTTATAGCCGACATTACCGCTACGCGCATGTCGCTCAGGTCACGTTCTTTTTGTTCTTTTTGAACTGGAGGGATAATGTTTTTTCTTTGAATCTCTTCTTTAAGACTTCTTATTTCTGAAGCTAGAAGAGATAGGGCGTCGGAGTCATCAATGTAATTGTCCATAGGTTAATAAATGATTATCCAATATATTCTTGAAAACTGTAGTTTATTCTTCCCGCCATACCGTTATTGCGCTCTTCTTTTAGTTCTTCCGCAGTTGGATGATGAGGTTGAGACCCTGTTTGCTGTGGAGTTGCAGGAGGCGCCAGTAATGCGGCCAAACGGGAGACGATTACGCTCACCGGAATATAACGTTCTCTTGGGGGTGAAAGCCTTACACACTCTTTTTGCTTGAACACGGCCTTGACTTTCTGGCATGTCAGATGTCGGCCAAGACGAGAACCGGCGAAAGTATACGGATTGCCATTCGTTCCATTAACAACGAACAGAATGCCTTCCCGGCTTCCGTGCCTGGTCTCGCGTATTTGAATCCCTCTGCTCATTAGATTCATGCGGAATTCGCTCATATTGGAAGAATAGTAGAGTTCTTCCGTGACGACACGGGCTGTTTGGTAAAGAATCTGATCCTCTGGCTTATGTATTTCTTTCAGCTGGCTCAAAGCCTTCTGTGAGCCCCAATGCAGATTATACTTTTCTGTGATCGTCCGGCAGACCTCTGTGCTTCGTTTCCTGAAAAACTTTTCTTCCACCGGCTTGCCATCGTTATTTACATGGTTATAGATAATATGGATGTGCGGGTTGTCTTTTTCTTTGTGGGCAGCAATGATGAACTGTGTGTTGTTAATGTGCATACCACA